>ENA-UAMM01000743-UAMM01000743.1-human-gut-metagenome-genome-assembly--contig:-NODE-743-length-11934-cov-5.130651_pt1 | contig 11934 bp, 10 predicted proteins | sample MGYA00243284_ERZ654499 | MGnify/ENA primary metagenome ERZ654499 (study PRJEB26926, sample SAMN06164397) | human gut metagenome | biome: ENVO:00009003; feature: ENVO:2100002; material: ENVO:00002003... | reverse complement strand
CGGACATTTAAGAAGATATAAAAAGATAGTCAAAAAGACATATATAATTTATTCAGAAAAACTTTCTAAAAAAGATTGACGAAAGGAAAAAATAGAAGTATAGTGTAGATAGTTTAGTACCATACTAAATTTTACATCATAAGTTCAAATAACGATTTATCGAAAACGCCATCGTTAGATGGTCCACAGTGTGTGGAACGAAAACTGTTGTCTTCATAGACAGCAGTTTTTTTGTTGTCTAAAATTAGAAATGAAACATGGTTATGATTCAGTACTGTGAGAACAGCAAGAACCAGGAAGTAGAATTGTTGAAAATAGGAAAGAAAAGATGTAAAAAATCAAAATATATGGTAAAATTAGATAAAATGTAGAAAATGGAGGAAAGAACAGATGAAAGGGGAATATTATCTCGGACTTGATATGGGAAGCAGTTCGGTTGGATGGGCTGTGACAAATGAGAAGTACGAAATTTTGCGCGCACATGGAAAAACACTTTGGGGTGTACGGCTATTTGACAGTGCACAGACTGCAGAAGAGAGAAGAGGGTTTCGGACAGCAAAACGAAGATTGGATCGTCGTAATTGGAGAATAGAATTGCTGCAGAAAATTTTTGCGGAAGAAGTAGAAAAGATAGATGATGGATTTTTTCGCAGAATGAAAGAGAGTCGTTACTGGCCAGAGGATAAGCGTGACAGGCAGGGAAAGTGTCCGGAACTTCCCTATGCATTGTTTGCGGATGATGATTACACAGACAAAGAATATCATAAACAGTTTCCAACCATCTATCATCTGAGAAAATGGTTAATGGAAACTGACGAAACGCTTGATATTCGCCTGATATATCTTGCTCTGCATCATATGATGAAACACAGAGGCCATTTTCTATTAAACGGAAATATCGAACAGGTAAGAGAATTTCAGACAACATTTGAACAGTTCCTTGAAGCAGTGAGGGCAGAAGAACTTGGCTTTTCTTCCGAGATTGGAGTGGAAAGAAGCAAGGAAATAGAGGCAATTTTAAAAGACCGAACATTGACCAAATCTGCGAAAAAGACAAAAGCAGTAAAAGCAATGCGGGCAGAAACATCCTGTGAAAAAGAGTGGCTGGGATTGATTACCGGTGGAACAGCAAAACTGGGAAATTTGTTTGGGGAAAAACAGATGGATACACTGGAACGGCCAAAACTTTGCTTCGCAGATGCAGGTTATGAAGAATACGCTGGAGAGATCGAAGCAGAGCTGGGAGAAAAATATGTATTAATTGAACACGCAAAAGCAGTGTACGATTGGGCTGTTCTGGCTGATATTTTGCAGAACTATTCTTCTCTTTCAGAGGCAAAAGTGGCACTTTATGAAAAGCATAAAAAAGATCTGAAAGATCTGAAAAAGCTGGTCAGAGAGAATCTTTCAAGGGAAGAATATCAGAGACTGTTTGCAAAAAAGGATGAAAAAGCTAATTATTATGCGTATATCAAGGCACCAAAACAATGTAGTCAGGAAGACTTTTACGGTTATCTGAAAAAGAATATTCTGGGCAAGATATCAGATGTGACGAAAGTATCCTGTATGCAGAAGGAAATGGAAATGGGAACGTTTCTTCCGAAACAGACTGTAAAAGACAACAGTGTCATTCCGTATCAGATTCATTTATATGAATTAAATGCAATCCTGAAAAATCTGGAAGATAAAGTTCCGCTACTGAAAGAGAATGGAGAGAAGATTCAAAAGATTTTCACATTCCGCATTCCGTACTACGTAGGACCCTTAAACGGAATTCGAAAAAAAGGGGAGAAGAGTAACTGGGCGGTACGAAAAGAAGGCAAAATATATCCATGGAACTTCGATGAGATGGTAGATTTGGAAGCAAGTGCAGAGCAGTTTATTCGAAGAATGACGAATAAATGTACTTATCTGCCAAGTGAAGATGTTTTACCAAAGTATTCTCTGCTGTACAGCAAATACGAAGTTTTAAATGAATTAAATAATCTGCGTTTGGATGGAGAAAAGATATCTGTAGAGCAGAAACAGAAAATATATGAAGAAGTATTCCAGAAAAGCAGAAAAGTTACACAGAAAAAACTGAAAAACTATTTAGTGAAAGAAGGAATTACCGGAAAAGAAGTTGAAATTACCGGAATTGATGGTGATTTCAAGAGTTCTCTTACGGCATACCATGACTTTAAAGAGAAATTAACAAATTTGTCACTGAACCAGGCGGAAAAAGAATGCATCATCCTGAACGTAACGCTGTTTGGAGATGATAAAGCGATACTGAAACAGAGATTAAAGAAACTGTTTCCGGAGTTGACAGAAAAACAAAGAGACAGCATAAGTAAACTGCCGTATCGTGGTTGGGGAAGACTCTCAAAAGTGTTTTTGGAAGAGACGGAAGCACCGGCACCGGAAACGGGAGAGGCATGGTCTATTATTCGGGCTTTGTGGGAGACGAATGACAATCTGATGCAACTGCTTAGCGAAAAATATTTGTTTGCATCGGCAATCGAAGAAAAGAATGGAAACGAACAGAAAAAACGGGATATTTCGTATGAATTAGTCGAGGAACTTTACGTATCACCGGCAGTGAAGCGGCAGATTTGGCAGAGCCTTTTGATTGTAAAGGAAATCTGTAAAGTGATGGGAAACCCACCGAAACGTGTTTTTATAGAAATGGCAAGAGAGAAAACCGATCAGGGAAGAACCACTTCAAGAAAAAAGAAACTGCTGGAACTCTATAAAAAATGTAAAGCGGAAGAAAAAGACTGGATAGATGAGATTGAAAAGCGTTCCGATGCGGAAATGAGAAGAGACAAGCTGTATTTGTATTATACGCAAAAAGGAAAATGCATGTATTCCGGTGAAACAATTGAACTGGAGGAATTGTGGGATAATCAGAAGTATGACATTGATCATATTTTTCCACAGTCCAAAGTGATGGATGATAGCCTGGATAACCGGGTACTTGTAAAGAAAAAGTGTAATCAGATGAAAGAGGATAAATATCCGATCGATGAAACAGTTCGGAAAAAAATGCAGCCATTCTGGAAATCTTTAGTGGATGCCGGATTGATCAGTGAAGAAAAATATAAACGGCTGATAAGAGGAAATGGATTTGAACCGTCTGAATTGGCTGGATTTATTTCCAGGCAGCTGGTGGAAACTCGTCAGAGTACAAAAGCGGCAGCAAGTATTCTGCAGCAGGTGATCCCGGATACACAGATTGTTTATGTGAAAGCGCCAACCGTTTCAAAGTTCCGTAAGGATTTTAAATTTCTGAAGGTACGGGAGATGAATGATTATCATCATGCGAAGGATGCTTATTTGAATATTGTCGTTGGCAACGCATATTTTGTAAAATTCACATCAAATCCGATTCACTTCATTAAGGAAAATCCGGGAAGAAGTTATAACCTGAAGAAGATGTTTGAACAGGAAAGAATTGAACGAAACGGAGAAATTGCCTGGGAAGGCGGGAACGGAACCATTGTGACAGTCCGAAAATTTATGGAGAAGAACAACATTCTTGTGACGCGAAGATCGTATGAGGCAACAGGTGCATTGTTTGACCAGCAGATTGTCAAAAAAGGAAAAGGTCAGGTTCCGATCAAGAGCAGTGATGAACGGCTTTGTGATATACAGAAGTATGGAGGATATAACAAAGAGGCGGGAGCTTACTTTGTACTGGCAGAATCGGAGGGCAAAAAGGGAAAGAAAATACGAACAATCGAGTATGTGCCGATTCGTCTGAAAAAGGAAATTCAGAAGTCAGAAGAAAATATAATTCGGTATCTGGAAGAGGAAAGACAGTTAAAGAATCCGCGAGTGCTGGTGCCGGAAATCAAAATAGATACTCTGTTTTGTGTGGACGGATTTTATATGTGGGTTTCCGGAAGATCAGGAGATCAGCTATTGATGCAAGGTGCAAATCAGCTGGTACTTTCCCAGGAAGAAATGGAAATACTGAAAAAAATAGTACAGTACGTGGAACGTAAAAAACAGAATAAAGAACTGAAAATTTACGATTCCGACCATTTAGAAGAAAAGAAGGTGGTGATGCTGTATGAAACCTTTTTAAATAAATTAACAAATACGGTATATGCAAAAAAACTTGGAGCACAGGCAAAGACATTAACGGAAAAAAGAGAAAAATTTAAAGAATTATGCATAGAAGAAAAGTGTATCGTTTTGTATGAAATTTTACATTTTTTCCAGTGCCAGAGTGTTACCGCTGATTTGAAATTAATTGGAGGATCTGGAAGAGCAGGAATTTTGTATCTCAACAAAAATATAACCGATTGCAGTCGAATCGAAATGATTCATCAATCGCCAACCGGTATTTACGAGCAGGCAGTAGACCTGAATGCATTATGAGCTGGCGGATTGTGGTTATTTCCAAACGGGCAAAGCTGGACTATCAGCTTGGTTATCTTGTGGTGCGAAATGAGGAAGTAACAAAAATACATTTAAGTGAAATATCAACCATTCTGATTGAGTCAACAGCAGCAACAGTCACAACAAGTCTGCTGGCAGAGCTGACAAAAAAGAAAATAAAAGTGATTTTTTGCGATGAAAAGAGAAATCCATCGTCGGAACTGGTTGGGTATTACGGAAGTCATGATACCAGCAATAAGGTCAGAAAGCAGATTCAGTGGAGCCGGCACAGTAAAGAAGCGATCTGGACAGAGATTGTGACGGAAAAAATACGAAAACAGAAGGAACTGTTAAAAAATCTGGGAAAGGAAGAAGCGGGTCTGTTAGAAGCATATTTACAGGAGATTGGCTGGAACGATGAGACAAACCGGGAAGGGCATGCGGCAAAGGTATATTTTAATGCGTTGTTCGGCATGACATTTACCAGAACTGCGGATTGTCCGGAAAATGCAGCGCTGAATTACGGATATAGCATTTTGTTGTCTGCGTTTGCGAGAGAAATTGTAGCGAGCGGTTATATTACACAGCTCGGACTCTTTCATGATAATATGTTTAATCAGTTTAATCTGGCGTCCGATTTGATGGAACCGTTCCGTGTCCTGATTGACCGGGAAGTAATCCAAATGCAGAGGAAAGAATTTACGCATGAGGAAAAAATACAGTTGGTCAATGTATTAAACAACGAAGTCATGATAGACGGGAAAACACAGTATGTGAATAATGCCATAAAAATTTACTGTAAAAGTGTATTTGATGCCTTAAATGAGAATGACAGTGCATTGATCCGGTTTTACGGCCTATGAGTTATCGTTTTATGAGAGTATTGGTACTGTTTGATCTTCCAGTGCTGACGGGCGATCAGAGAAGAGAATATGCGAGATTTCGAAAGTTTTTATTGAAAAGCGGATTCCTGATGCTCCAGGAATCCGTATACTGTAAGCTTGCGTTAAATACAACTGCAGTGAATGGAATCGTGGATCAGATTCATAAAAATAAGCCGGAAGAAGGCCTGGTACAGCTTTTAACGGTGACTGAGAAGCAGTATGCGAAAATGGATCTGATTGTTGGGAACGTAAAGAGTGAAGTGTTGAATACGGATGAAAGGCTGGTGATTTTATGAAACTGGTACATGTGGACTTGGAAAAACCTATTGCGATTCATCGGAACTGTCCCACAGAATGGATTATAGAATCACCGGAGCTGTTTTTAAAATATGTGGAGCAGCTGCAAAAACAAAATCAGGGAGAGGAGGGAAATTTCGTACTTTCTAAAGCTGACACAGAGCTGAATATGAAAAGAGATGTGGAATTGGTATTAACGCCCTTTTCTCTTGATTTTGCGGATCACAGAATACAAAAACGGTTATTTACAGAGCTGGTCAAAAGTGCGCAAAATGAAGAAATGTTTCTGGAAACACAGAGAATTATTGCGGAACTGAAGAAATACATCTATCAATTGGAAGCTGCCAGTGGGTACGAATTGGAACAAAATGAGGAAATCGATTTGAGCGCACTCCTAAAATTGATGGGAGTTCAGACAGAAACCGAAAAAGAGATGGGACTTCTGGAAAAATTAACGCAATATATCAAAGTTATGGCCGAACTTCTCCAAAAAGAACTGGTGATTCTGATAAATATTCGGTCCTATCTGAACGAAACACAAATAAACAAACTCTCCCAAATGGCATGCTACTATGAAATATCCTTGCTTTTCATAGAAAATATACAAAGAGACTTTTCGAATCAGAGAGAATATTATATAATTGACAAAGATGGATGTGATGTCTATTAATATCCATCGGATGTTTGAGTACCTGTTTTGTGCAGATGAAAGCAGTTCATTTTTAAATTTGAGGTTTGAGAATGATGTAAAAATGTATGGTACTCAAACATCTTACGGCGACCTTCGTTACCCTTGTCAGTTTGAGAATGATGTAAAAATGTATGGTACTCAAACACAGACTGGCCCCGATGATCCGCGACACGCCGTTTGAGAATGATGTAAAAATGTATGGTACTCAAACTGCCGGAGGGTTTACCAGTTTTGAGGGTATGTTTGAGAATGATGTAAAAATGTATGGTACTCAAACAGCAATCAATTAGTAGAGGAATGTGCAGAGGTTTGAGAATGATGTAAAAATGTATGGTACTCAAACTTCTGCCGCCTCCATCGCCGCATAGGTAAGTTTGAGAATGATGTAAAAATGTATGGTACTCAAACTGATAGATTGCCATACCTAATACCTCCATGGTTTGAGAATGATGTAAAAATGTATGGTACTCAAACAGGTTCTAATATTATTCCACTTGCAGGAAAGTTTGAGAATGATGTAAAAATGTATGGTACTCAAACTGAGGACGATTTCTATTCTGCAGGCATGAAGTTTGAGAATGATGTAAAAATGTATGGTACTCAAACACCCTGTCCAGAAAAGCCTTCATCGACGATGTTTGAGAATGATGTAAAAATGTATGGTACTCAAACATCAGGAACAAACGTGAAAGTCGAAAACCAGTTTGAGAATGATGTAAAAATGTATGGTACTCAAACTACTGTATATGGTGCGAATGATGGTTTTAAGTTTGAGAATGATGTAAAAATGTATGGTACTCAAACCTGAAAACGTCATATGACGGCGTAAAAGACGTTTGAGAATGATGTAAAAATGTATGGTACTCAAACACGATTTGAGCGCGTAAATGACAGTTTCTAGTTTGAGAATGATGTAAAAATGTATGGTACTCAAACCGCTCGCTGCTCACTATCCATCACCGCCTGTTTGAGAATGATGTAAAAATGTATGGTACTCAAACTTTCCACCTCCCCTAAATCTGTAAGTAATGGTTTGAGAATGATGTAAAAATGTATAGTACTCAAACATTTTCAGGGCAAATTCTGCTAAATCGTACGTTTGAGAATGATGTAAAATTTATTTTTGTGAACAACAAGAATAGATAATTCAAAATGAAATATTCAGAAGACAGTATGAAATCGACTTAATTGACTTTTTCTTGCTGTCTTTTTTCTTGTCTCAAAGCACCGCACCATGTATAATAAAACCACAAGAATTTCATTTCATAGTTTTTACAGGAGGAACCTGAATCATGATCCTTGCAATAGACATCGGCAACACGAACATCGTCCTTGGGTGTGTGGAAGGGAAAAAAACATACTTCATCGAAAGACTCTCCACGGACAAGGCAAAAACAGAGCTGGAATACGCAGTCAGCCTGAAAAATGTACTGGAACTGTATGAGATTCCGGTGGAGCAGATCGAAGGAGGTATCATCTCTTCCGTTGTTCCGCAGGTGACAGAGCTCTGCCGGAGTGCGGCAGAAAAAGTGATTAAAAAGCCGGTCAAAGTTGTCGGCCCCGGTGTGAAGACCGGACTTAATATCAAACTGGACGACCCCGCAACGGCAGGAAGCGATCTTGTTGTTGTAGCAGTAGCAGCGCTGAATGAATACACATGTCCGCAGATTGTTATCGATATGGGAACTGCCACGACGATGAGTGTACTTGATCAGAAAGGAAGCTTCATCGGAGGCGTGATTCTTCCGGGACTTCGTACTTCGCTGGATGCTCTCGTATCAAATGCCGCGCAGCTTAGCCAGACCAGTCTGACAGCACCGAAAAAAGTCATTGGCAAAAATACGCTGGACTGTATGAAAGGCGGTATGATTTATGGAAACGCTGCCAGCATCGACGGCATGATCGAACGGATGGAAGAAGAACTTGGCTGCAAATGCACGATTGTGGCTACCGGAGGTCTGGCGAAAGCTGTGATTCCGCACTGCAGACATGACATCATCATCGATGAGAATCTGCTCCTGAAAGGTCTTCAGATCATCTACGAGAAAAACAGGTAGGGAAACCGTTTGTTGACAAAGTCTGCGAATTGTTATAACATATGTATAACAAAACGATACGAGAAAGCAGGGTGTAACTATGTATTATGAGACAATACAGATCGATTTCAACAGCGATGAAGCGATCTATATCCAGCTGAGAAATCAGATTATTCTGGGTATTGCCACTTCCAGAATTCAGGAAGGAGATACTCTACCTTCGGTAAGACAGCTCGCAGACAATATCGGAATCAACATGCATACCGTAAATAAGGCCTACAGCGTACTCCGGCAGGAGGGGCTTCTTTCGATTGACCGAAGAAAAGGAGCCGTTATCTCTATTGATGCGGATAAACTGTATGCCATGCAGGAACTGCGCGAAGATCTGCAGGTGATTCTTGCAAAAGCCGTCTGCAAAAATATATCAAAAGAAGAAGTACATCAGCTTGTAGATGAAATTTACAGCAATTACGCAGACGAAACATGAAGGAGACAATAGTATTATGAGAGAAGGATATACCAGTCAGGCAAAAAAAGCACTGGCATATGCGGTTAGGACAGCTGAAAAATGTGGACATAATTACGTAGGAACCGAACACCTTCTGATCGGACTTCTGAACGTGGAGGATGGCACAGCAGGCATGGTGCTTTCTGAGTTTCACGTAGATGCCGGACAGCTTACCGAACTGATTGACCGTCTGATTGCACCAGGCGGAAACACCGTGACCGAATCCCGACCGGGCTATACTCCGCGGGTACGCAGAGTGCTTGAAAATGCAGAAGCGGAGGCAGCGCGTTTTAAGAGCAGAGCTGTGGGAACCGAGCATCTGCTGATCGCAATCTTAAAAGAAAGTGACTGTGTTGCTACCCGTTTGCTTTTTACCATGGGGATCAACATTCAGAAACTATATGGAGCAATCCTTACTGCCATGGGCGAGGCACCGCTGCAGGGCGGTGCAAGCGGAAATGCAAATACCGGCCGCGGACCGCAGACAAGAGGTGGAGCGCAGACCAGCGAAACGCCGGCACTGGACCAGTACAGCCGGGATCTGACTGAGCTTGCGCGCGAAGGAAAACTCGATCCGGTTGTCGGCCGTGGGCAGGAAATTGAGCGTGTCATTCAGATCTTAAGTCGCCGGACAAAAAACAACCCGTGTCTGATCGGAGAGCCGGGTGTCGGAAAAACGGCGATTGCGGAAGGTCTGGCGCAGCGGATTGCCCTTGGCATTGTGCCGGAAACGATCCGCGATAAGCGAGTTGTTGTCCTTGACCTTTCCGGAATGGTAGCCGGAAGCAAATACCGCGGTGAGTTCGAAGAGCGTATCAAACGTGTCGTCAAGGAAGTGACGGACAATGAAAATATTCTGCTGTTCATCGACGAGCTCCACACCATCATCGGAGCCGGAGGTGCAGAGGGCGCACTCGATGCATCCAACATCTTAAAACCGTCCCTCTCCCGTGGAGAAATTCAGCTCATCGGTGCAACAACACTGGAAGAATACCGAAAATATATCGAAAAAGACGCGGCTCTGGAACGTCGTTTTCAGCCGGTGAAAGTAGAAGAACCGACAGAAAGCGAGGCACTTGATATCTTAAAAGGCCTGCGCCCATACTACGAACGCCACCACGGCGTGGAAATCACCGATGAAGCACTGGAAGCAGCCGTAAAAATGAGCGTCCGCTACATCAACGACCGTTTCCTGCCGGATAAAGCCATCGATCTGATCGATGAGGCATCCGCAGGCGTACAGCTCGCCGGCTACCAGGTGCCGGACAACATGGCAAAAGAGGAGCAGACACTGTTCGAAGTACAGAAAGAAAAAGAATCCGCGATCAGTACCGGCGATTTTGAGCAGGCAAAAGAACTGCAGGCGCGCCAGCAGGAGCTCGAAAAAGATCTGGAGCAGATCCGAAAACGCTTTGAACGCCGTTGCAAAAACAAAAAACTGCAGGTAACAGAAGAAGAAATCGCAAAAACCGTATCCACCTGGACGAAAATTCCGGTACAGCGTCTCGCGGAAGGAGAATCGAAACGTCTGGCAAGACTGGAGCAGACACTCCATAAACGCGTTGTCGGCCAGGAAGAAGCCGTGACAGCTGTGGCAAAAGCCGTAAAACGAGGCAGAGTCGGATTAAAAGACCCGAACCGTCCGACAGGATCCTTCCTGTTTCTTGGACCGACCGGTGTCGGAAAAACAGAACTTTCCAAAGCACTCGCCGAGGCAGTTTTCGGTACAGAGCAGGCCCTGATCCGCGTCGACATGTCGGAGTACATGGAGAAACACAGCGTCTCCAAACTGATCGGATCCCCTCCGGGATACGTCGGCTACGAGGAAGGCGGCCAGCTCTCTGAAAAAGTGCGCCGCAACCCGTACAGTGTGATCCTGTTCGATGAGATCGAGAAAGCTCACCCGGATGTGTTCAACATTCTGCTGCAGGTACTTGATGATGGCCATATCACCGACGCGCAGGGCAGAAAAGTTGATTTCAAACAGACCTGCATTATCATGACATCCAATGCCGGAGCACAGAACATTGTAGCGCCGAAACGCCTTGGATTCCTTTCGACAGAAGATGAGCGGAAAGACTACGAATACATGAAAGGCCAGGTGATGGAAGAAGTCAAACGGATGTTTAAGCCGGAATTCCTGAACCGAATCGACGAGATTATTGTATTCCATCAGCTTACCAAGGCGGATATGAAGAAGATTCTGCAGATTCTGCTCAAAGATCTGGAGCGCCGCTGCAAGGAGCAGATGGACATTGAATTGAAAGTCCGTGACACCGTGAAAGAATATCTCGTGGAAAACAGCTTCGACAGCAAGTACGGTGCCCGCCCGTTAAAACGCGCGATCCAGAGCAAAATTGAGGATCCGCTCGCAGAAGCCATCCTGAACGGAGAAGTGAAAAAAGGCGATACCGTTGCGGCTGGAATGAATAAGAAAGAGATTACATTTAAGGTTCTTGAGAAAAAATAATATAAAAATTCCATAAATTATATGGTAAAATCTTTTTGATTATGGTATGATTTTCACAAAGAAACGAAACACCACAAAAGACAAGACCAGGAGGGCATTTACAAATGTCAGTAGTAAAAGAATTAATCCGCACAGAGGCAGACGGAGGCATCAGCTTCGGAGATTATGAGCTTGCGGCAAAGGCAAAAAAATCTGATTTTGAGCACAGAGGAGATCTGTATAAAGTAAAAACCTTTAAGGAAATCACAAAGCTGGAGAGAAACGGACTGTTCGTATACGAATCCGTTCCGGGAACCGCAGTTACCGATCTGAACGTATTCGACGGCGGCATGACCTTCAAAGTAGAAGGACCGGAGGATGCACAGATCACCGTTGAAATGGAAGCAGAGACCGAATACAAGGTGCTGCTCGACGGCGTAAACGTTGGCCACATGACCACAAACCTCGGCGGAAAACTTTCCTTCAGCGTAGAGTTGGAAAAAGCAGAGGATGTAGCAGTAGAAATCGTAAAAGCATGATGAAGTAAAAAAGAAGGCTGTCGCAGAACGTGTGCGGCAGCTTTTTTGACAATTATAAGGGAGACAACTATGGCGAAAGCAAAAAAGACAGCCTTTTTCTGCCAGAACTGCGGCTATGAGTCCGCAAAATGGATGGGCCAGTGTCCGGCTGTCTCTTATACA
>ENA-UAMM01000730-UAMM01000730.1-human-gut-metagenome-genome-assembly--contig:-NODE-730-length-11997-cov-7.237481_pt1 | contig 11997 bp, 10 predicted proteins | sample MGYA00243284_ERZ654499 | MGnify/ENA primary metagenome ERZ654499 (study PRJEB26926, sample SAMN06164397) | human gut metagenome | biome: ENVO:00009003; feature: ENVO:2100002; material: ENVO:00002003... | reverse complement strand
GCGGTGGCAAATCCACGATTGCGAACCTTCTGGCGCGGCTGTGGGATGTGAAATCTGGAACGGTAACGGTTCGCGGGACGGATATTCGGGATGTGCCGCTGGCTGAGTTGATGGAACAAATCAGCATGGTATTCCAGCGCGTGTACTTATTCCAAGACACAATTTATAACAATATCAGCATGGGCAAACCTGACGCCACTGAACAGGAAGTCTATGAGGCAGCTAAGAAAGCTCGGTGTTATGACTTTATCATGGCTCTGCCGGATGGATTTCAGACTGTTGTTGGCGAGGGCGGCGCTACTTTGTCCGGCGGCGAGAAACAGCGTATTTCTATTGCCCGCTGTATTCTGAAAGATGCCCCGATTGTAATTTTAGACGAAGCAACAGCCAGTGTCGATACTGATAATGAAAGTTACATTCAGGAGGCAATCAATGAGCTGGTCAAGGGTAAGACATTACTTGTAATTGCACATCGGCTGAATACCATCCGGCAGGCAGATCAGATTTTGGTAATCTCTAATGGACAGATTAGCGAACAGGGAACCCATGATGAGCTTATGGCAAAAGCCGGAATTTATCAGGAATTTGTCAATATCCGAAAAAAATCTGCTGGATGGAGCCTTACATAAGGGAGGAACGGATGAAACTTCATGCGTCAGGCGAGGACTACTTAGAGGCCATACTAATGCTGCAAAAGAAATCCGGCATGGTACGCTCTGTTGATCTTGCCCGACACATGGGCTTTAGCAAACCGAGTATCAGCCATGCAGTAGGTGTCCTGCGGGACGGTGGCTTTCTGACCGTGGATAAAGATGGTTTTCTCCATCTGACAGACATAGGCCGGGAGATTGCCGAGAAAATTTATGAACGGCACCGATTCTTTACGGAGCAGCTTGTCGCTGCCGGTGTCGATCAGGAAACGGCAGAGCAAGACGCCTGCCGGATAGAACACGCAATCAGCGAGGAATCCTTTCAGAAATTGAAAGACGCTTTAAGGAAGGAAGGTGATGACATGGGAAACTAGCGGTACTTGATTTATCGGAGAATGGCCGGCAGATTGGTGAGAAACTTTTTGTTTTGCTTGATGTTGAGCAGAAACGCGAAATGATACAGTTTGTCCTTGAAACAGAACAACAGCAGGGCTTTTCGGCCATCCCATGTACTAACCCGGATTCTTTTGGCGCACGGATAGATACGTCTCAACCTTTAACAGAAATTCGGGAAGGTGATCTGTATTTTTGTCTGGAAGAAAGAGAGGTCGCTGTCCAAGGGAAAAAGGTAGATTTGTCGGTCAGAGAGTTTAATGCCCTTTACTTATTGCTTATGAATCGAAGACGAGTAATGACCTTTGAAACCATAGCCTACCATGTATGGAGTGAGGAATATGTTGAGAACGAACTAACTGCGATTCATAACATAATGAGTCGGCTGCGGCAAAAACTCAAAATATCCCCGGACATTCCAGATTATATTATCAGTGTGCGCGGTGTTGGATATAAATTTGACACAACGCAGCAAAAGAAGTGAAATTACAACATCTTGATTAACTTCTGAGAAAAAGGTGAACGGAGGCTGATTACTATACCCTATATAATGTCCCCAAAGTAACAGATTGGGGGAAGTATAAAAGCAATACCGTTCTAATCTGTTTGTGCTCCCCCAGGTATGGGGGCAGACATGCACATTTGGAAGGTCCAATATTTCTACAGAAACCGACAACGATATAGCCGAAAATCTTTTAGTGCCGCAGCTCAAAACGCTGCGGCGCTTTTTGTATCGACATATTTTTATCCTTTTCCCCAATACTCAACAAAATATTCCTATGAGCGCGTTCCTGAAATAAAACAGGTACGCGCTTTTTTCATATCTGAAAGGCGGACAAGCCTATCTGATTTTTTTCTTGTAGGCGGAACTCCTGGCTGTCGCTCCCCGCCCTCTGATTTCGATTTTGCCTATCAACTCAAAAATTGAAATTGGAGGATAATCTAATGAAAAAGATCAATCTGCGGGATTATTACCCGTTTTATACAACTGATACCATTGTGGAAGTGCCGGACGAAGTGGCTGATTTGCTCCATGAGTATAAGCTGAATGAGGCGGCTTATATTTTGCGTACATACCGGCACAAAGCATATTTTTCGCTGGACTATGATGCCAATGTCGAGCGTGACGCTCTGGTAATTGTCCTGACACCTGCGGATATTTTGGAACGGAAAGAAGAAAATGCCAGGCTGTATCAGGCACTTGCCTCTTTGCCGGAGAAACAGCGGAATCGGATTTATGCGCACTATTTTCTTGGCATGAGCAAATCGGATATTGCAAAAGCGGAGGGCACCCATAAGAGCCGAATTACTCGCTCTATCAATGCCGGCCTGCGAAGTTTGGAAAAGTTTTTGAAAGAACTTTCCTGACAGACGGCAACTTTGCCCCCGAAAATGAAATGAATAATAGAGGGACATATTCGGCAGACAAGTCCAATGGGTGCGGCCATACAGCACATGCTCTGGTCCACCCCAACTATAAAATGTCATAATGGCCGTGCCCTCGTTGCACTTTGACAACCGAATATACGTTGCTATGGGTACGTCATTCTGTGTTCCGAGCGGCAAATGGAGCGGCGCAAAGACAGGCAGCCAGGGAGGTGATGAATCCGGCTGTCCGAGCGATCCACGCAATCCATTGACCCGGCTGTGGCAGGCCGGGCGCGACGACGGCGCAGATCATAATGGTACTTTTTCACAATCTCTCACGGACTTGAAGGGAAGTCCCTGCGGTGTGCGCTTGCTCTGGCAAAGCGGCGGCATCTGCGGGGCTATGATGCGGTAAAGCTGGCCGCAGCCTATGGCAACCCCGCTTTGTGTAGACAGAGCTGCCGGGGGGCGTGGCAAATACGGCAAGCAAAATCGAAATCAGATACAATGGGCCGGACCTGTTTCTATTTATAGGGCGGGTCCGGCTTATTCATGTGGTTTTGATAGACCAGTAATTTCAGGAAGGAGTTGGTATTATGGAGAATATTACTGCTGGCGGAAGCGGTTCATTGGTAGACATTCGGGATGTCACCGTGGATAAGGAGCTTCCCCGCGAGGAACGAATCACTGAATTTGTGCGCCAGATCAAAAACCCTTACCGTTTTAAGTGCGGACGTTTTACCGTCCGGGCCAGCTTTGCCCCTGGCGGTGCCACCCTGGAGGAATGTATCAAGGGTATTTTACGGTGAAGCAAAATTTCTTCCAGAAAAGGGCTGACTTTCCCGTAAGAGCGTGGTACAATAAGAGTCGGAAAAGGAATTGAATACGGCATAACCACACTTCTTGAATTGCGGGGATTTTTCTGCGCAACGAAAGGAGTGTTTTTTTATGCAGGTTTATAAAGCTATTAAGTATATCCGTCTTTCCTATACGGATGACAAGTCGGTGGAAAGTGACAGCGTTGCCAATCAGCGGCGGCTCATTGATGATTTCATTGCCCGGCACCCGGAGATTGAGGTTGTGGCAGAAAAGATTGACGACGGTTACAGCGGTGTCCTCTTTGACCGTCCAGCATTTCAGGAAATGATGCGGATGATCGAACAGGGCGAGGCTAACTGTGTCATTGTAAAAGACCTTTCCCGCCTGGGGCGTGAGTACATAGAGACGGGCCGTTATATGCGTCGGGTATTTCCGGCCTACGGCGTCCGTTTTATCGCCATCAATGACAATGTAGACACGGAAAATGACGCTGCAGATGATCTCACCGTATCGGTAAAAAACATTATGAACGAGGCATACTGCCGGGATATTTCCGTAAAGACCCGGAGTGCCCTGGATGTGAAACGACGCAGCGGTGATTTTGTTGGAGCTTTTACTATTTACGGTTATGTAAAAACTGGCGACAAGCATAAGAGTTTGGAAGTTGACGAGTATGCAGCGGGTGTGGTACGGGATATTTTCAGAAAGCGTCTGGAAGGATTCAGTGCTTCCCATATTGCTGATGAACTGAACCGCATGGGTATTCTCTCTCCGCTGGCTTATAAGAGGAATCACGGGATGCCCCATGCCAAAGGCGGCTATACGGACCGTAAGGATTGTAAATGGTCTGCCACTACCATCATCCGCATTTTGAAGGACGAAACCTATACCGGGACACTGGTGCAGGGAAAACAGACAACGCCCCACTTCAAATTGAAGGAGCGTGAGGATAAGCCTTCATCCGAGTGGATTCGTGTAGAGGGCACCCATGAGGCGATTATCCAGAAACACGATTTTGACCTGATTCAGCGACTTCGCCGGATTGACACCCGGACCTCTCCTAAATCGGATAAGGTATATCTGTTCTCCGGTATTTTGATCTGTGGATGCTGCGGCTGCCGCATGACCCGTAAGACAAACCGCTACAAAGACAAGGAATACCACTACTACTATTGCCCTACGGGCAAAAAGAATGGCTGCGCTTCCTCTGTGATGCTGAAAGAGGACGACTTGATCGAGTGTGTGCAGGACAGCTTAAAGGGCCATATTGAAAATGTGGCTTCTCTGGATTCGCTGTTGTCCAGTATCAGTCAGGAACGGATCAACCGGGAACTGGCCCAGGAATACGCCGGACAGATCAGAGCCAATGAAAAACAGTTGGCACAGATTGAGGGTTTCAAGACGAAGCTCTATGAAAATCTGGTGAGCGGGATTCTTACCAAAGAAGAATATCTATCCTACAAGCGGAAATACAATGCGGACATTGAATTGCTGCAAAAGGCAGTTGCGGAATGGGAGGAACGGCTGACAGATGTATTGGAAAACCGCAGCGAGCGGAACCGCTGGATCAATCACTTCATGCAGTTTTCCACGATGGAGGAAATTGACCGCCGCGCAGTCATGCAGCTTATCCGCAGTATTCGCGTGATTAGCAAGGACGAGCTGCATATTGAATTTAATTATCAGGACGAATACAAAAAAGCGGTTGCCCTGGCAGAGCAGATCGTAGAACAGGCCGCGGAAAGGAAGGTGGGTTAAATGGCAAGAAAGAGCAGAAAAGAAACAGTAATCACGGCTGAGCCAGTACCATCTTTATATGTTCATGTAGCACTGTATATCCGGCTTTCCGTGGAGGATAACAAGAAACGGGGATGTTCGGTGGAAAACCAAAAGCTGGTCCTGAATGATTTTCTTGCTGATAAACCGGATTTTGTCGTCTATGATACCTATATCGACAACGGCATGACGGGCACGAATTTCCATCGTCCGGGCTTTCAACAGATGCTTTCGGATATTGAGGCAGGCTATATCAACTGTGTGATTGTTAAGGACCTATCCCGCCTGGGGCGTAATTCCATTGATACCGGCTATTATATCGAACAGTATTTCTACACGCACAATGTCCGTTTTATTGCGGTTACAGATCAGTTTGATACGGCAGACCCCGGCAATCTTCACGGAGGCATTATGCTTCCGCTGAAAAACATGATAAATGAAGCCTATTCGCTGGATATTGGCCGGAAGATCAAGGCCCAGGCAAGGCAGGCCATGAAAGACGGTGACTATATTGGCGCACGGGCTCCATACGGCTACCGGAAAGACCCGGAGAACTGTCATAAACTGCTGATTGACGAGGCCGCCGCTCCTGTTGTGCAGCAGATTTTCCAGTGGGCTTATGAGCGTGTAGCGTTAAACCGTATTGTGCGTAATCTGAATGAAATGGGGATTCCTGCCCCAAGCCATTATAAAAAGACTACCGGTGAAATTACCAGCCCTGGGCTGATCGGGAGCGGGAAATGGCAGACCCGTACTGTAATGAAGATACTGGAAAGTGAGGTTTATACCGGTGATCTGGTACAGGGCAAGACCAAAATTGTAGACCACCAGCAGGTACAGGCCGGAGACGATAATCTGATCGTTGCAAGGCATACCCATGAGCCTATTATCAGCCATGCGGTTTTTGAGGCGGTACAGGACTATCGGAAACAGGTCTGCGAGCAAAGCAAGGCTGTGCCAAAAAAACCATATACCCCCAATATCTTTAAGGGAAAGGTATTCTGTGCGGATTGCGGCAGGAGTCTCCACCGGCAGCGGGCGGAGCGCAAAAAAGGGCCGGATATTTACTGGTTTCATTGCCTTACCAACAGCCGGGTAGAAAAAGATAGCTGCAAGGGTGTGATGATACAGGAAACGGAGCTGATCGCTACGGTCACATCTGTTTTGGAGAAAGAGCTGACGGTTGCCCTGGGAATGTCTCTCCCCCTCTTTCAGTTGGAGGCAAGGCAAAAACAGGAAAAGGATAAACTCAGGGGCCAGATGTCATCCAAACGGCAGGAAATTGAAAAGAAACGCCGGTTGATCCGCGGCCTATATGAGAACTTTGTACAGGGTGTTTTGACAAGCGAGGAATACTTTGAACTGAAAGCGGATTATGAGGAATCCATCAATACACTGTCCGGTGAGATCACCGAGCTTGAAAGGGATATGGATGCTCTCGACGAACAGTTTGTACGCTACCGGACTATGGAAAAGGATGCAAAGTCACTGGCAAAGGATCACCTGCTTACGGCAGAACTGATTGACCGGCTGATTGAGCGGATCGAGATAGACCACAAACGGGATATTCATGTGACCTTCCGCTTTAAGAGTGAATTTCAGGGAAAGGAAGTGGAGTCATGCGCAAATATGTAATTGCCCTTTATATTCGGTTATCCGTGGAGGATATTAAGACAGAAAGTTTGAGTATTCCGAACCAGCGCCTTATCCTGCGGGAAAAAGCCATGTCGCTGCCGGAATGGGATAATGGCGAGGTTTTGGAGTTTGTCGATAATGGCCATACGGGTACGAATTTTGAACGTCCCGCAGTGCAGGAGCTTTTGACGATGGTGCAGGCAGGAAGTATCGACTGTATCATTGTCAAAGACCTATCCCGGTTTGGACGCAACAGCATTGAGACCGGTTATTTCATCGAGCGGGTGTTTCCGCTCTATCACACCCGGTTTATCTCTGTCAGCGACGATTTTGACACCGTCAATTTCAAAGGAGATACCGGAGGGATTGATGTTGCCTTTAAGTATCTTATCAGCGAGTGCTACAGCCGTGATATGTCCATGAAAACAAAAAGCGCCAAATATGCGAAGATGCGCCGGGGCGAGTACCAGAGCGTTATCTGTCCTTACGGCTACCGCAAAAGCGCAGACGGGCGTATGGAGCCGGACGAAAATGTTGCGGGAAATGTCCGTCTGATATTTGAATGGGCGGCTGAAGGCAATACCGCAGCAGAGATCACCCGCAAGTTGTACGCCCTCCATATTCCCACGCCTGGAGAGTATCGGAGGGATAACGGAAAAGACCATTATAATGTGTCAAGGACACACGGCGTATGGAGCAGTTCAACAGTCCTGCGGATGCTGGAGGATCAGCGGTATATCGGCACCTACATAATCGGCAAACGCAAGGTGCAGGAAATCGGCAGCCGCTGCATGAAGCTCAAAGATGAAAGCGAGTGGTTCAAAATCCCCGACCATCATTCCGCGATTGTCAGCAAGGAATTGTTTGAGCAGGCCAATACTTCTATTAAGCGTTTTTCCCTCCCCAATAAAAAAAGGCGTGACTATCTGCTTCGGGGAAAGGTGTTTTGTGGATGCTGCGATCATGCTATGTCACTCAGAAATGGAGCATGGTTTTATTGCCGTCATTCCGAAGTGTCAGAAAGTTTTCCCTGTCATGGCGTGCGGGTAAAGATGGCTGATCTGGAGCAGGTAGTCTTTGAGACGATCCGGGCGCAGATGTGTCCGGCGTTGGGAATCGACGGCAGTAAAGATAAGCTGGATTTACAGACGGTCCAGCAGGCCGAGCATGAAGATAAGTTGCGGGCTATACAGGACAGCAAACGGCAGCTTTATGAACGGTATGCGCTTGGCGAGATCGATCTGGAAACCTACCGGTCACAGAAAGCAGTATATGACGCGGAACTGGTACAGGCCAAGAATGTCCATGCCGCTATCACAGCGCAGACCAAACAGATACAGAGTGATTATGAGGCGAGGCTGAAACAGCGGGAAATTGTTCAGGAAGTAGGCAGCACCGATGTCCTGACGCAATCGCTGATAGACCGGCTTATCAACAGGGTATATGTTTTTCCTGGGGATCGGATTGAGATAGAATATGTTACGCAGGACTTTTTAGGAACGGAGAAATCTGGAAAGGAAGCATGAGCCATGAATACCGTATGGAACAGCTACGGGCAGCTATTGCAGCTGCCCGAAAAAACTTCAAAAAAGATGCAAATTTTTTTGTCGTGGGCTTGACATACGGGTGGCGTAAATCATGGAATCTTATATGCTTCAGCTCATTCTTGTCACAGATAAGCCTAAAGTGCTGTGTAACAAAATTCGGCTTAATTAAATTCCCCATAGGATCTACATTGATATATTCTCTGAACTCCTTGTTATAGGAATCACCAAACAGTTTTGCATTAAGCTGCTGATTACGCAGCAGTTTAACAAGTAGTTCTTCCAGCTGGGGCACCAGAGGTAAAGACCTGTTACTGGATTTGGTTTTTGGTTTGTCCTTCTTTATCATTTTCAGCTTGCCATCGATACAGGACTCTACGACGACGTGCTTTACGCTGATTGTTTTACGGACAAAATCAATGTTCTTCCATTTCAAACCAATAATCTCACTTCTACGCATCCCATAATAACTTGCAAAAATTACAATCTGTTCGAGAGGATCTCCGCGAAAAACCCGGAACATCTGATCCAATTCTTCAGCATTGTAAATACTGCCGACAAAAACTTCTTTAATAGGCTTTTTAACACGATCAGCGGGATTGCAGTTTATGGTTCCGTCTATATACAATTCCTGCAATGCCTTTCGTATATTTGCGTGTCTGTGGATTACAGTATTTGCAGATACTTTTCTGGTATCCATTAAATAATCGTAATAATCCTTTATCAGCTGTGGGTTTTTCTCAAGATCTGACAGAGTAAAACCTTTTTCCAAAAAATATGGATAAACGGAACTTTCAATGCCACATTGATAGCCAGCGAAGGTATCTTCATCTACCGAATGTCTCATGGATTTAAGCCAGAACAGCATATAATCACAAAATAAAATCTGATCGACTGGTTGTAGCATGAGATTAGGGTTAACGGGTGGAATTACCCGTTTTTTCTTATTTCCCTGTTTGTTCGTATTCTTGAATGAAGTAAGATTCATCACATCGGGTTTATCCATAGTGGTTTCAGAAAAACCATTCAGATTACGATTATCTGACTGATGTGCAGCAACATCAGTATCTAAACTACTTAATTCTTCCGGATTCACTTCCTTTCCTTGCTCAGCAGCCATTTCAGGCGGTGTAAACTCTTGACGTGCTTGTTGGAGCATTCTTTCGGCATTTCTTGCATTTCCTCTGATTTTCAGGCCGGTAGAGATTTGTTTTGTCTTTCTCTTTCCATTTGCATCCTTATAACTCAGAATAATCTGGTAAATACCGTTTTGCTCCCTCAGATGACCTGCTACCATATATATTTCCTCCTTTTGGTAGTCTCAGCTCATCTGCCATGACAAGAGCATTATAGCATACCTAAAATGAAATTAGAAAGGTATCTGCAAATATTCCAAAACATAAATTTTTGGTATTTTATAGATACGTCCGATACAAACAGATTTAATCTGCTTTTCTTTCACAAGCTTATAGGCTGTTTTGGTGCTGATGCCGAGCATGGAAGCAAGCTGTTCTACGGTTACTACATCAGGGTAGTTTTCAAAAATAGATTTATTTGTATTTTTCATAGTGAATCCTCATAAATGATAGGTTATACACATATCTCCCGTCACCGCTTCCTGCGCCCTTTTAGGCCGCGTAGTATGGCTGTACTGTGTGCATTTAGTCTATCCGCAGTGATAGGACGGATAGACTAAATGCATGACGGTATATGCTATGAACTTGTCATGGAGCAATGACCCATAATACAGATCACTTGTAGAGTAAATACAGCAGATGATGAAAAATCCCTGAAAAATTTTTTGAATTTTGTCAATGGGCTAATAACATACAAACAATGTTATCAGAAGAAAGTTGGAATGCTTTGATTATTATAGCGAGTGTTAAAAGCCGGTTGACAGAGTAATCACAGATATGCTATTCTCAGTTTGTAATTGATTTTTGTGCATCCCAATCGGGATAGAAGCACACGTTGTTTAAGTTTGTACGTAAGTGTCGAAAATTGCCATAAGTAAAAGTGGCATATTTTTGGCACTTTTTTTGTTTCCGGAAAATGGAAATGAAAAATAAGTTTATATGTGGGCAATACCACACGCAGTTTAGGAATGGATTCATTGTGCAGCCATTCCTTTTTTGTTGCCAGAAATTGCCCATACAAGGGCTTAATCCGCAAAGCGGCTGGATAAATAACCTCGAATGAGGAGAAGAAAGGAAGGAAAACAAATGAATGGAGCAAGAGTGTTTGAAGACGCTTACAGTAGTGTTTTCAGGGAACAGGAGGATTTCTTTTCATGCCTGCATGAAATTATGGGAAAATCCTCTTGGATCCGACAAAAGGTCAGAAACCTGCGGTTAGTTCCCATTATTGCAGGGAGTACCTTTGAGAAAGAACTACGCAGTCAGTATACGGAAGATGGCATGGATGATGGCATCATAACGGATACGATTGCAAATACAGCGTTAATGCTCAAATACCGGGGAAAAATGTTACCGGTGAGGGACTGCGCCATCAAGAGCATTCTGGATCGTGCAGGTATCCAGGGAAGCGGCCTTCGCAGGGTGGAGAGAAACGTCTATGCCAGAATCTTAAATGACGTACTGAAAGTCACAAAGGGAGAGGCATTACTCCGCATCAGCGAAGGAAAGGTATCCGCAGTATTGAGCGGAGACTGCAATGATTACGCTATCCTTAACATGGAGGAGATATTCCTTCACACCGTGCAATATTTGCAGGAGGAATTTGAAGGCTGCAGGTATATGGCAGGCTTCTATGAGCATGACATGGTATCTGCTATGTGGAGCATTGATGAGTCAGGTCTGTTATCGGCATACAGCAAGGAACTTTCGTTGTTGGGTAAGACTGCGGAAGACATGATCCCCATGGTGCGGGTTACTACATCGGATACCGGAACCTGTGGAGCCAATATCTACCCTATGCTGTTAAACGTAAAGGATGGAAAGAGTGTCAACCTGGGGTCTCCATTAAAGCTTGTTCATAAGAACGGCAGCACAATGGCAGACTATGATGCACAGCTTAAGAAACTCTATGCAAAGTATCAGCTTGCAATCGGAAAGCTTACAGAGCTTTTAGAAGTGCGGATCGCCAATCCGGTGAACTGCATGAGCGAAGTAATGGCAAAGCTTGCAATTCCTAAGAAATATCAGGCAGAAGCACTGGACTTATTCAAGGCACAGTACGATGTCTGGTCCTGTACGGCACATGATATCTATTTCGCTATTTCAGAGATCCTTTTCATGCTGGAGTGCGAAGGAGCTTCGGGCAGCCGTATCGCAAAGATGGAAGAGCAGATCGCAAGGGCACTGTCAATGAACTGGGCAGAGTATGATTTCCCGGAAATGTAAATAAAAACAAAGGAGAATGGACAAATGGAAGAATTAAGAAAGAAACTGATGGAAGAATTAAAGAATAAACTGGGAGAAGGATATGAGGTATCCCCGGTAGACGTAAATAAGAATAATGGAACGATATTACATGGAATTTCTATAATGTTAAAAGGCAACATAGGAGGTCCTACGGTATATGTAGATAATTTCTATCAGAGATTTCAGGGGTCCAATGAAGAGATTGAGGAGATGATAGATTACATTCTGGAAGATATCAGAGCCTGCTATGAAATAGACGATGAGGAGCTACAAAGAAATGTCTATGAATATGACAGGGCGAAGGAACATTTGAGAGTTGTACTGTGTAATTATGAAGCAAATAAAGAAACCTTATCCAGTAGACCCCATAAGCGGATACTTGACCTGGCAGTCATTGCGTGTGTCAGAAATGACGAAGCTCCCGTGGGA
>ENA-UAMM01000729-UAMM01000729.1-human-gut-metagenome-genome-assembly--contig:-NODE-729-length-11997-cov-9.442388_pt1 | contig 11997 bp, 10 predicted proteins | sample MGYA00243284_ERZ654499 | MGnify/ENA primary metagenome ERZ654499 (study PRJEB26926, sample SAMN06164397) | human gut metagenome | biome: ENVO:00009003; feature: ENVO:2100002; material: ENVO:00002003... | reverse complement strand
TATCTGCCGTACCACAGGACGATAAGGTACAGGCATTTATCGCAGAGAGTAAGAATAACCGGAATCGTTGCTATGAGTTGTCAGAACAGGTAACCGCACAGGTAGCGACAGACGGTCAGATGTTCCAGAAATATCTGGACGTGCAGAGTACCTTTGACCGTTATACGGCAAATAATGCACTTCTGATTCTTGCACAGAGACCAGATGCACAGAGACTAGGGGATTATGGATATTGGAGAGACCATGGAACTTATGTAAAACGTATGGAGCGTCAAAATCCAATTTTGATCATGGAGCCGGGAAAGACTTATGAACGTGAAGACGGTTCGATAGGAACGTATTACAATGCGAAAAAGTTGTATGATATTTCCCAGACAACGCTGACGGATAAGACGGTAAAAGAAAATCAGTATGATGAGAGAAGCCTGATCCGGGCATTAGTGAGCAATCCTCCGGCAAATATTGTTGCAGCAGAGCCTGATCAGATGCCTGATGAAAAGGGGGCATATTTTGAACCGGAAGAAAAATGCATCTATGTAAGAAAGGGCATGGACGCACAGGAAATTTTTCAGAGCCTTGTGTCGGAACTGGTATTTGCAGGATATGCAGAAGGCAATCCGGACTATGACAGGAGTGAAGATGCGTTCCACGCATATTGTGCGTCCTATATGTTGTCTAAAAAGTATGGAATGGATATCAGCCAGTTTGATTTTACCCATGCACCGGAGTTTTTTGAAAATATGGAACCGCAGGAGGTAAGAGGAGAACTTTCCAAAGCGAGAGATGCAGCCAATGCAATTTCCGGAAGAATGGCGAAAGTGTTGGAACAGGATAAAAATCTGAACCAGCGTCAGCAGGGAAGAGCAGAGAATGGTCAGAAAGAATCTGAAGCAAAAACAGGCGAACAGAAAACACAGGAGCATGACCGTGGTATGGCACGCTAAGAACATCCGGGAAAGGAGAATGCAAAATGAGCAGTGATACGATTACGTTAGAACTGGATAAATATGAGAGTGGCGTAGTGTTCCATTCCCTGAAGGACAAGCGGAATCAGATGCTGAAAGAGGGAAAAGATACGGAGCTTGTCGATGATGTTTTAATGAAAGTCATTGAGAAAATCGAAGTACCGCCGGAGAAGGAAAAGCGAGGACGCAGAAGCCATGAAGAACGATGATGAGCAGAGCAGTCTGATACTGACGGTAATTGGAATTATCCCGGTTATCTGGTTTGCGTTACTTGTCGCACCTTATCTTTCGTCTGGTCTTATGGGGATTCTGGATGGAGTCCCGGAAGCAATGAACCATCCGTTTTCCATTCGGTTATGTGGGGACAGTGTAAAAACTGTCCTTATTTTTTTGCTGTCTTACGGCATGGGAATCGGGATTTATATTTCTACCAAGAAACATTACCGACGAGGTGAAGAACATGGTTCTGCTAAATGGGGAAATGTGAAGAAAATAAATCGCAGATACAAGGAGAAGCGGTTTACAAAAAATAAGTTGCTGACCATGCATGTGCAGATCAGTTATAACATGAGGAAACATTTGCGAAATGTATTGACGGTTGTAATTGGCGGTTCTGGTTCCGGAAAGACCAGATTTTTTGCAAAGCCGAATCTGATGCAGGCGAATACTTCTTTTGTGGTTTTAGATCCAAAAGGAGAAAATCTAAGAGATACTGGGTATCTTCTGGAAGAAAAAGGATATGAGGTAAGAGTGCTTGACCTGATCAACATGGAAAAGAGCCATTGCTATAACCCGTTTGTATATCTGAAGGACGATAACGATGTGCAGAGATTGGTAACGAACCTATTCAAAGCGACTACACCCAAGGGAAGTCAGTCTAACGATCCATTCTGGGATACCGCAGCTTCTATGCTGTTGTTGGCACTGATTTTCTATCTGAGATATGAAGCACCGGAAGAAGAACAGAATTTCCCGATGGTAATGGAAATGTTACGTGCCGGAGAAGTCAGAGAGGACGATGACCAGTACCAGTCACCGCTTGATGAATTGTTTGAGCGGTTGGAAATGAAGAACCCGGAACATATCGCAGTAAAGTATTACAAAGATTACCACTCTGGTAGTGCCAAGACATTAAAATCCATTCAAATCACATTAGCCGCAAGACTTGAGAAATTCAACTTATCCAGTCTGGCAGCACTGACCGCAACGGACGATTTAGACCTGCCATCACTAGGAGAGCGAAAAGTGGCTTTATTTGCGTTAATCCCGGACAACGACACCAGTTATAACTTTCTGGTGTCAATATTGTATACCCAGTTATTTCAGCAGTTGTTCTATCTGGCAGACCATAAATATGGAGGGAGACTTCCGGTTCATGTGCATTTCCTCATGGACGAATTTGCAAATGTTTCACTGCCTGATGACTTTGATAAGATTCTGTCTGTGATGCGTTCCAGAGAAGTGTCAGTCAGTATTATTTTGCAGAATTTGGCGCAGTTAAAAGCATTGTTTGAGAAGCAGTGGGAAAGCATTATGGGAAATTGTGATGAATTTTTATATTTAGGCGGCAATGAGCAGGGAACACATAAATATGTCAGCGAACTTCTTGGCAAGGCAACGATTGACACGAACACCTATGGAAAATCAACAGGACATTCTGGGAATTATTCCACCAATTATCAGAATACAGGGAGGGAACTGATGACACCCGATGAAGTTCGCATGTTGGATAACCGATATGCGATTCTTTTTATTCGTGGAGAAAGACCAATTTTAGATGAGAAATTTGATATTTTAAAACATCCCAATGTAGGGTTTACGACAGATGGAAATGGAAAGCCATATCTGCATGGAGCAGTTGACCGGGCAGTGGCAAGTATCTCACTGGGAGACAGCTTAGAAGGTGAACTCACAGACGATGCACTGGAATCGGAAGATTACGAATTATTATCTGATGAAGATTTGGAAGAAATTATCCAGAAATATGTGTAAATCCAAGAAAAATATATAGGAGGCAATCAAAAAATGAAATTAGATATGCGAAAGAAGCAGGAGAAGAAAGAAACAACAAAAGTAACGAAAAAGCTGCTAATGACAGCAAAAATGAAACGTGCCATGGCAGTGTATATGGCAATGGTACTGATTATGACAGCAGGAGCAAGTACCGTATTTGCAGCAGACGATCCACTGACCGTTATCAATAATCTGTCCACGTTTATCTTTGGACTGATTCGTGCCATCGGAATGATTTTGTTGGGATTTGGAATTGTGCAGGTCGGTTTATCACTGAAATCTCATGATCCAAGCCAGAGAGCGAATGGATTCCTGACACTTGCAGGCGGTGTCATTATTACATTTGCAAAAGAAATCCTGAATCTGATTACGGGTTAAGAAGAATAGAAAACAAGAAAAAGAAAATGGGACGGTGCAGGCCCGAAAGGAGCCGCACCGCCCAAGCTAAGACAGGAGGTGTTTAGAACGTGTCAGATAACTGGGTAGTACAGAACTTGCAAAATGCTTTGGATACCTGGAACAGTAAACTTGCGGAAATATGGCAGATACTCACACAGTCACCGGAAAACTTTAAGGGTGGCGGTATCTGGCAGGTGATTGTGCAGATTCATGGAGCGTTGCAGGCAATCGGCTATGCTTTGTTAGTGCTTTTCTTTGTAGTTGGAGTGGTCAAGACTTGTGGAAGTTTTACAGAGGTAAAAAGACCGGAACACGCATTGAAAATTTTTATACGCTTTGCGATTGCAAAAGGTGTAGTCACGTATGGATTGGAATTGATGATGGCACTTTTTAATATTGTACAGGGAGTAACGAGTACGATTATGAAGACAGCAGGATTTGGAAGTACGGAAGATACAGTATTACCGGACGAGATTATAAAGGCAGTAGAAGATTGTGGATTTTTTGAAAGTATCCCACTATGGGCGGTGACACTGATCGGTGGACTGTTCATTACGGTATTGAGCTTCATTATGATTATGAGTGTATATGGAAGATTTTTTCGATTATATCTTTATACAGCCATTGCACCGATTCCGTTATCTTCCTTTGCAGGAGAACCAAGCCAAAATATTGGAAGAAGTTTCTTGAAATCCTATGCAGCAGTGTGTTTGGAGGGAGCAATCGTGGTACTTGCCTGCATTATTTTTTCATTATTTGCATCATCACCGCCAGTAGTCGATCCAGATGCAGCTGCAGTCACTATGGTGTGGAGTTATATTGGAGAATTGATTTTCAATATGCTTGTACTGGTCGGGGCAGTGAAAATGTCAGACCGAGTAGTGCGGGAAATGATGGGATTGTAAAAAGGACGCCCGAAAGCGTCCTTAAAAATCATTCTATAATATCTCCGCTATTGTTATACCGCATATTTCCATGAGAATCGAAATGAACAGAATCTAAAGGAATCCCTCTTTGTCTGGCACGAGAAATCTGGAAGGACATATCATCTTTCATAGCTTTGTAGTATTGATGTTCCTGCCATTTGCATCGTAGAGCAGAAATCCAGCTGAGAACCGAAAAGGCAGTCAGCAGATAGAAGATTGCAAATGCAAGTTTCTCATGGCTTGCTGCCCATGGATTCAGAATCGTGGAAACAGCAAGGAAGTATAACAGTGGTAAGGTCAGATTTAATCTGGCAGCAATCCGAAACAGCAGAGAAATCAGGAATAGAGCAACGGTAACAACAAGTGAAATCATAACAGTGATTGGCATAGGTCAGTCCCCCTTTCATTTACCCAAAGTGTAACAGAACAGGAAAAATATAACAAATGTGCGATTTGGAGGTGTATCGTTTTGGAAGTAAAAATTAACAAGGAAATCAGGGATTACACGGAAGCAATCTTTTTCGGATTGTCCCTAAGACAGTTTATCTTTTCAGGATTAGCCTGCGGGATTGCCGTTGGGCTTTATTTTTTGCTTCACCCATACATGAGTATGGAAACCGTGAGCTGGATTTGTGTACTGGGAGCTGCCCCATGTGTAGTGTTCGGGTTTGTAAAATATCATGGAATGACAGCGGAGCAGTTTATCTGGGCATGGATAAAATCAGAAATCCTGATGCCGAAAAAACTAATGTTCCGGTCAGAAAATCTTTATTTTGATGCAGTAGAACCAGTCATTAAAAAATATGAGAAAGAAAGTCTGAAGAAGGAGGGACGCAAGAAAAATGATAAAAACGCTGAGTAATATCTTCAAGCAGGATAAAGAAAAATTTATAATTCCAAGAAGTGTACAGCAGGTAATTCCCATCGAGACCATCTGGTCAGATGGGATTTTTAAAATCGGGAGAAATAAATTTGCACGTACTTATAAATTTACAGATATCAACTATGCGGTGGCAAGCAAAGTAGATAAGGAAACCATGTTCCTGGAATATATGGACTTATTAAATTCGTTCGATTGCGGTGGAACAACAAAAATAACAATCAACAATCGCCGCTTGAATAAGGTGGATTTTGAAAAAGCAATTCTGATTCCGATGCAGGAGGACGGACTGGATTTATATCGGAAAGAGTACAACAACATGCTTTTAGATAAGGCAACCAGTTCCAACAGCATGGTGCAGGAAAAATATGTGACAGTATCCTGCTATAAGAAAACGATCGAAGAAGCCAGAACGTATTTTGCACGAGTGACAACAGAGCTGAACAGCCATTTTGCAAGATTGGGTTCCAAATGTGCAGAGGTAAATGGAGAAGATAAGTTACGGATTCTGCATGATTTTTACCGTACAGGAGAAGAATCTGGTTTTCATTTTGATATTCAGGAGAATATGAGAAAAGGACACAGCTTCAAAGATTATATCTGTCCGGATACCTTTGAATTTGAAAAAGACTATTTCCGTATGGGAGATCGTTATGGAAGGGTACTTTTTCTTCGGGAATATGCTTCTTACATCAAAGACGATATGATAGCAGAACTGACCGACATGAATCGGAATCTGATGTTGAGCATTGATGTGATTCCGGTTCCGACTGATGAAGCAGTACAGGAAGTGGAAAAACGTCTGCTTGGTGTGGAGACAAATATCACGAACTGGCAGAGACGGCAGAATGCCAACAATAACTTTTCCGCAGTGATTCCTTATGATTTGGAACAGCAGAGAAAAGAAAGCAAAGAATTCCTGGACGACCTGACCACACGTGATCAGCGTATGATGTTCGGTATACTGACTATGGTGCATACTGCAGAATCGAAAAAGCAGCTTGACGCAGATACGGAAACACTTCTGACCATTGGACGGAAAAAGTTATGCCAGTTTTCAGTTTTGAAATTTCAGCAAATGGACGGACTAAATACAGCACTTCCCATCGGACACCGAAAGATTCCGGCAGTCCGCACGCTGACATCGGAGAGCGTGGCAGTGTTGATGCCATTCCGGGTGCAGGAGATTATGGACGCAGGCGGCATCTATTGTGGAGAAAATGCAATCTCTCATAACTTAATCATGTGCAATAAAGAAAAACTCCTGAACCCGAACTCATTCCTTTTAGGTGTGCCGGGAAGTGGAAAATCCTTTAATGCAAAAATGCAGATTGTATTCCTGGCACTGGCAACGCAGGACGATATTCTGATTTGTGATCCAGAGCGAGAGTATGCATCATTAGTTGAAGCAATGGGCGGAGAAGTGGTTCGCATTGCTGCAGGAAGCAGGGACCATATCAATGCAATGGATATGGTAGACGGATATGGAGATGGCGGTGATCCGGTAATTGAGAAGTCACAGTTTATCTTATCTTTGTTTGAGCAGTTGGATAAAAAAGGGATCAATGCGAAGGAACGTTCCATTATTGACCGATGTGTAGGGGAGGTCTATGAGGAATATCAGCATGGCGGAGCAGTGCCGACTTTACGGGTGTTGCGTGAAAAGTTTCTGGAACAGGAAGAACCGGAAGCACAGGATTTGGCACTGGTATCAGAATTATTTACAAATGGAAGTCTGGACGCATTTGCACATGAAAGTAATGTTGATGTGAATAACCGTATCATGGTATACGACATTCTGGATTTAGGAAAGCAGCTAAAGACCATGGGACTTCTGGTTATTACTGATGCAATGCTGAACCGGGTAACAGAGAACTGGAAACAGGGAAAGCGAACTCATATTTTCTTAGACGAGTTTCATGTAGTATTTGAAAATGAGTATTCCGGAGCATTTTTTAACTCTGCATGGCGAAGATTTCGTAAGCGTAATGCATTTCCGACAGCAATTACCCAGAACGTGGAATATCTGTTAGATTCTGTTCTTGCAAGTACGATGATTTCCAACAGTGAGTATATCGTGATGCTTAATCAGGCAGAGCCGGACAGAGCAAAGTTGGCAACACTTCTGAATATCTCCACTGAGCAAATGGGATATATCACAAATGCAGATGCCGGTTGCGGTTTGGTGAAATACGGAAGTTCACTTGTACCGTTCGTCAATAGATTCCCGACCAATACAAGGTTGTATAAACTGATGACCACAAAGCCGGGAGAGGACAGTATCAACCGGGGAAGAATGTAAAACTAAAAATATTTTGAATAATGAAAAGCAACGCACTGGAAATCGTCACAATTTGTGGCGCTTTTTTAGTGCCGGAAAAGGAGGCAACTATGTCAGAAATCAGATTTTCATCAAAGGAACACGAAAAGTTTTTTTATCAGATGTTAGCAAAATGCGGAAAGCACGACAGTTATTACAGTTCATTTTTTTATTGTGTGGGAATTTCTGAAGATACCAGAAATCATGTTGATCGCATGTTTGATTTTAAGGAGCGTTTGATTAAACCGGAAGCACTGCATGAAGGGTGGCAAACAGGCGGATCGGCACGATTGACGAGACTGGCTTTTAACTTATGGAATGGATATGTGGAGAAGGGAGAAGAAAGTTTGTCTACTCCATACGAGATGTTTGATTGTGGTTATGCACCATATTTCTATGAAGCAATCCGCATAAAGTACCCGGAATACTGTCGGGAGTTGCCACAGGTGAGCAAAAAAGAAACCAATCATGAACGCTAGATAAAAATTCAAATGGAGGAAAGCGATGGATCGTAAGATAAAAACACGCCAAGTCCATAAGGATATTAAAGTATTAGATAAGACGGTTACAGTGACAGACCATATTAAGCAGTCTTATGTCAGAACAAAAGAAACTGTCATGCAATCGACGGAGAAATCCAGTGATAGAGAGAATAATCCGGTAGGTTATGCAGAAGATGCGGCCAGCGAGTATGCTGACCGCATTTTTCACGAAACAGGGCATCAGGTACGCAGACAGGCAGGAAAGATTATTGAACGGAGGAAAGAGAAAACTTCTGTTTCTTCGCCTGTCGAAGAAACAGTTTACCAGCCGAAAGAACAAATCCGACCAGTACCGTCTTCAGGCGGAGAAACGGCACAGAAGCAGGGAAAAGAACTTGCTGTCAAAAAAATCAAGACCATTGAACGGGATAAAAGAACCATCAAGACCGGGAGAGCATCGGAACAGGTTGTAAAGAATACCGGAAAAGGTATTATCAAGACTTCTGAAAAAGCGGTCAAGACTGCAGAACAAACGGCAAAGACCAGTATCAAAACATCGGAGCAGACAGCAAATGCTTATGTCCAGGCAATGCATTATTCCATGAAAAAGGCAGAAAAAGCAGTGCAGACAGCAAGACAGACAGCACGAGATACCACGATTGCAGTGAAAAAGACAGCAAAAGCGGTAACACATGCGATAAAAGCGTTGATTGAAGCTACAAAAGCATTACTGAGTGCATTGACTGCAGGCGGTTGGATTGCGGTTATGATTTTGATTATCGTCATTTTATTTGGTGGATTTCTATGCATGACAGGTGGGGATAATTCCAGTACGGTTTCTTCGGTTAGTGCAGAAGTAGAAGCATACGAACCACTAATCCGTCAGTATGCAAAGCAATATGGCATTGGAGAGTATGTGGAACTAATCAAAGCCATTATGATGCAGGAATCAGGCGGGAGAGGACTTGACCCGATGCAGTGTTCAGAAGGGAGCTTTAATACAAAATATCCCAGACAGCCAAATGGAATCACAGATCCAGAGTATTCGATTTCTTGTGGTGTGCAGGAAATAAAAAGCTGTCTGGAACGTGCAGGGGTAAAAAATCCTCTGGATATGGAAAATATTAAACTGGCATTGCAAAGTTACAACTATGGAAATGGATATCTGGAATGGGCGAAAGCCAGAGGTGGATATACCCTTGCAAATGCAGCAGAATTTTCTGATATGATGGCACAGAGAATGGGGTGGAGCAGTTATGGGGACAAGCAGTATGTACCGCATGTGCTTCAGTATTATGCATTTGGAAGAATCCCGACAGGCATCGGTAATCAGGCAATCGTTCAGGTAGCAGCATCTCAGGAAGGAAAAGGCGGAACAACCTACTGGAGTTGGTATGGATTTGGAAGCCGAGTAGAGTGGTGTGCCTGCTTTGTGTCATGGTGTGCAGACCAGAGTGGTTATATCCAGAGTGGAGCTATTCCAAAATTCTCTCTTTGTTCGGACGGTGTGAAATGGTTTGAAAGTAAAGGCAGGTTCCGGGACGCCAGTTATACCCCGGCGGTAGGAGATATTATTTTCTTTGACTGGGGGAATAATGGAACGATTGACCATGTTGGAATTGTAGAGAGTGTCAGTGGTGGAACCGTCAATACCATAGAAGGTAACAGTGGAGATAAAGTGGCAAGACGAAGTTACAGTATCGGAAGTAGTAATATTTATGGATATGGTGTTCCGGCATATTAAAAGGCAGGAGAAAAAGTGTGATAGTCTAATGGTGAATCTTGAGTATACAATTCCTGAAAATAGACTTGACTTTCAAATATTACAAGCGTAAGATTTAAGAAACAAAAAAATTAGAAGAAAGGAATATCTATGAAAAGAAGACGAAAAAAGCAAAATATCCAAAAATCTTACGTTTGTAAGATTTTTGGGCTGATAGTAGCTATAACAGTAATTGCTGTTTCAGGAGGTGTTTTATTAAAAAGGACGATAACGGAATCACCAGAAGACACACTTGTGGAATATATGAACCATATTGAAAAAAAGGAATATGAAGTAATGTATACTATGATAGATTCAGATGAAAAAGTTTATCTGACAAAAGAAGAATACATACAACGAAATTCTAAGATATACGAAGGAATAGAGGTCAGTGACATTAAAATCAGTCATATAGCTGTGAAAGAGAAAAAAGCAGATACAGTTACGCTTTCGTATGAAACATCATGTAATACAATTGCCGGAACAATACAATTTGACAATATGGCGGAACTGAAGAAGACGAAACAGGGATATAAATTAGTATGGCAGGATAGCCTGATTTTTCCAGATTTAGAGAGTGATGATAAAATAAGTGTTACTACATCAAAAGCGGAGAGAGGAGAAATATTAGACCGAGATGGTAAAATGCTTGCAGGAAAAGGAGTAGCAACATCAGTTGGCATTATACCGGGAAAGCTGGAAGACAGGAATGTATCTATTGAAAAAATAGCGGAGTTATTAGAGATAGATGTAGAAACAATAAATAACAAACTCACAGCAAAGTGGGTAAAAGAAGATTCTTTTGTACCAATTGAAACTATTCCGAAAGTAGAAGAAATAGATTTAATGAAAATACAGCCAGAAGAAAAGACACTTGAGGAGCAGGATTGTCAGAATAAACTTTTGGAAATTCCAGGGGTTATGCTATCAGATGTGGAAGTTAGAACCTATGAGTTAGGGGAGGCAGCAGCTCATTTAATAGGTTATGTACAGTCTGTAACAGCAGAAGATTTGGAAAATCATCCAGGGGAAGGATATTCAGCAGAAAGTGTAATCGGAAGATCTGGGGTGGAAAAGTTATACGAAAAGCAATTAAAAGGAAAAGATGGTTGTGATATAAAGATTTTGGATAGTGATGGGGAAGTAAAAGAGGTTCTTGCAAGTATTTTTAAAGAAGATGGTATGGATATAAGATTAACGATAGATTCCGATTTGCAAAAATCATTATACGAGCAGTTTAAAGAAGATCCGGGGTGTTCTGTCGCAATGAATCCTTATACGGGAGAAGTATTGGCTTTGGTAAGTACCCCATCTTATGATAATAATGAATTTATACGGGGCATATCATCAGAGAAATGGACATCATTAAACGAAGATGAAAAGAAACCATTATATAATCGTTTCCGTCAAGTATGGTGTCCTGGCTCAACATTTAAACCAGTTGTGGCAGGAATTGGGTTGAAAACGGGAAGCATAGATCCAAAAGAAGATTTTGGAAATGAAGGTTTGGCATGGCAGAAAGATTCGTCTTGGGGATCTTATCAAGTGACAACACTTCATGAATATGAACCGGTTATTATGAAAAATGCAATTATCTATTCTGATAATATTTATTTTGCAAAGGCAGCTCTTAAAATTGGTAGTGAGAATTTTATGAATACTTTAAATGAAATAGGATTTAATCAGAATATGCCGTTTGAGATTGCGATGCAGGAATCAACATATTCCAATACAGATAAAATAGAAACAGAAATACAATTGGCAGATAGTGGTTATGGGCAAGGTCAGATTCTTGTAAATCCATTACATCTGGCAAGTATTTATACTTCATTTTTAAATGAAGGGAATATGATAAAACCGTATTTGAAATACAAAGAAGAAGCATCCGGTGAAACATGGATAGAAAATGCGTTTAGCAAAGAAAATGTAGAAGAAATTATGCAAGGGGTGGAAGGTGTTGTAAATGATCCGGAAGGAACCGGATATGCTGCACATCGTGACGATATTTTGCTGGCTGGAAAAACAGGGACAGCCGAGTTGAAGGCAACGAAAGAAGATACTTCTGGCAAAGAAATCGGGTGGTTTTCGGTGTTTACGGCAGATAAAAGCGTGGACAAACCAATTCTTCTTATCAGTATGGTTGAGAATGTGAAAGGAATCGGTGGAAGTGGTTATGTTGTTAAAAAAGATGCAACAGTATTGGATGAGTATTTTGAAGAATAAAAAAATTTTTATGTGGAATTATTACAT
>ENA-UAMM01000707-UAMM01000707.1-human-gut-metagenome-genome-assembly--contig:-NODE-707-length-12238-cov-4.086596_pt1 | contig 12238 bp, 13 predicted proteins | sample MGYA00243284_ERZ654499 | MGnify/ENA primary metagenome ERZ654499 (study PRJEB26926, sample SAMN06164397) | human gut metagenome | biome: ENVO:00009003; feature: ENVO:2100002; material: ENVO:00002003... | reverse complement strand
GTGGTGTTCTGTGCAGCCTCGCCGGACTTGGCGGCAAGGTTGCGCACCTCGTCAGCCACGACCGCGAAGCCCTTTCCGGCTTCACCCGCACGTGCGGCTTCTATCGCCGCGTTCAGCGCGAGTATATTCGTCTGGAACGCGATGTCCTCGATGGTCTTGATAATGTTCTTGGTCTCTGCGGAGGAATTCTTGATCTCCTCCATTGCGCTGATGAGATTCTCCATCTTCGCAGAGGTGTCGCCGAGCTTCTCGGCGGCTTCCTTTGTGCATTTGCTTGCATCTTCTGCGTCCTTGGAATTTTCGTGTATCATTTCGGATACCACGTTGATGGTCGCAGCCAGCTCCTCAACGGAGGAAGCCTGTTCGGTAGCGCCCTGTGACAGCGCCTGCGCGCCTGAGGAAACCTGTTCGGAGCCTGCCGCAACCTGGTCGGCGGCGGTGCTTATCTCGGACATGGTTGCGCTGAGCTTGTGGTTGATGTCGCGGACATAATGGAGCAGCTTCTGGCAGTCGCCGACATAGAACTTTTCATTCTCAGCAGTATGTACGTTCAGGTTGCCGGTGGACATTGACTCGAGAATGCGCCCGATATCGCCGATAATGTTGTTGAGGTTGCTGACGACCGTCTTTGTCGCCTCGGAGAGACGTCCGGTCTCGTCCTTGGAATGAATCTCGGGAACCTGGCTTGTGAGGTCGCCCACGGCGAGCTTCTCGATACGCTCGGTGCATACTTTTACGGAGGAACCTATCTTCTTGCCGAGGCAAACTGAGATGAACGCTGAAACGACGCATGCAACAATAAGAAGGATCACGGTCATCACAATAGCGCGGGATGTAGAGTCCATAAAGTCGCCGGTGGGAGCGTAAACTGCAAGCGACCAGCCGTTTAAATCCGGGATCGGGGCATAGGAAAGGAACTTGCTTACGCCGTTCAGCGTGTACCGCGCAATGCCGGATTCGCCTGCACGCATGCTCTCGTGCGCCTTTACAAGCGTCTTGTATCCGGCCTGACCGGAGGTGTCCGCAGCCGCGAGCTGTTCGATGTTCTCGCCGCGCTTTACAAGATCGCTGTCGATATCGGCGATGGTGTTGCCATTCTTGTCGATTATGTAGGCTCCACAGTTTTCGCTGAGCTTTATACTTCTCACGATGTCGTTGAGGAATTCGGGATCAGGAACGATGGTAATGCAACCCACTGTTTCGCCGCCGGTAATGCCGTTTTTCCAGATAGGAGCCGCGATTATGATCATCAGTTCGCCGGTCACTCTGGAAACGATAGGCTCGGTTACGGTGACATTTCCTTTCATCGCGTTCTGGAAGTACTCGCGGTCGGAATAGTTGTTGCCGTCGAAGCTTTCCCCGTTAGGCTTGATGATGTTGCATTTCTGCAGTTCGTGACGCTCAATGATCTGCTGAACTATTTCGCTGAGTTCGCTGTCGGTGGTCGACGAGTCTGAGAGCTGGGACATTGTGCCAAGCTCCCTTGCAATGTTGGTATAGGAACGCACCTCCCAGTATACGCGATCCGCCGCGACCTGCGCCGCATTGGTTAAGTTGCTGTATACCAGATTTACGGTACTGTTGTAGATCATGATGCAGGCAAATCCGCCAAGCGTGAACAGCGATATCGCGACTGTAAGGATACAGCTTACCAGTATCCTCATACCGATAGATTTCATAGAAAACCCTCCCTGTTATTTTGCTGCGCCGCGCAGGTGTCATTCGGATCATACGGCGCTGCATATCACACCGCGAGCCGAACATTTGAACATTTATAGAAAATGCCCTGCCGTGATGTAAATTTCTTGAATTAATAATACCACAAAAATCATGGTAAATCAAGCGGTTTTTCGCACATTTTCCGACAATCTGGCGATTTTTGTAGATACTATATAACGAAGGGGCTGCATAGAGGTTCACATTATACAAACACGAACTGCACCAGCAGCGTGTAGATGACCGTCCCGGCGGCGATGGACAGCAGCATGCTGCGCTTCCAGAGGTGAATTCCGACCGTGGCGGCTCCTGCGATAAGCTCCGGGAGACCCCAGCTATACTCCGTCACGGAAACGCTGCGCAGACAGTAGACGATGAGCATTCCGAAAATTGCGCCGGGGAGCACCTTCCCGAGGTACTGTATGTATTTCGGCGTGGGCTTGTCCTGCCGGAACACCAGGAACGGCAGGAAACGCGTCGCCATCGTCCCGAGGGTGCACATCGCGATGGTGATTATCTGTTCGGCGATGGTCACTTTTCCTCACCCGCCTTCCGCTCAACGGGCTTCCTGAACGCGGTGAGAAGCAGCAGTATGCATATCATCGCGGGTATCATGAAGTTATCCTTGCCGAATATCAGCAGGCAGGCAGCGCTGCTCGCCAGACCCGCCCACTCGCTGAAATGGCGCTTCTCCTTGAGCCACTGCTCCAGGAATATCACGATGAACATTGCTGTCATCACGAAATCCAGACCCTTCGTGTCGAAGGTGATGAGATTCCCGAGAAGACCTCCCAGTGTGGCTCCGCCGACCCAGTAGAGCTGGTTGAGCAGCGTTACGAAGAAGTAGAACCAGCCGCGGTCGCAGTCCTCGGGGATCTCAGCGGTGCAGTTTATGCTGAACGTTTCGTCGCACATGCCGTAGATGAGGTAGAATTTCTTCCAGCCCATGTCCTTGAACTTGTCCAGCATGGAAATTCCGTAGAACAGGTGCCGCGCCTGTATCATCAGCGACACCATCAGCACCTGGAGCGGTGCGAACGGCGAAAGCAGCATCTGCGCCGCGAGGAACTCCAGACTGCCGCCGAAAATCACCGCCGCCATTATCATCGGGTAAACAAAGCTGAACCCGGAAACGTTCATGTAGATACCGTAAGCCATTCCCAGAAACAGAAACCCCGCAAGTATCGGTATAGTGCAGGGAAACGCCGCCCTGAACGACCTCGTTATAATACCCTTGTTATTTTCCATGTCGTGTAATGCCTCCATTCCGAACAGCTATGTATTATATCATATTACTGGGTATTTTGCAAGAGAAGATAAGGAATTCCCGCCAGTATATGTAAGTATTCCGGGTTGTTTATACCTGGCGGCGCGGTAAATAGTACTTTACAATCCGCGCAGAATATGTTATAATAAGTTATATTATGTTCGGAAAAGGGAAACCATTTATGAAAAAGCTGACCCGCCTTAAATGTCTGTCTTGCCTTATCCTGGCTCTGGCGGCGGCGCTGTCGCTGACGGCATGCTCCGCCGATACGGCTTCCGGGGTATTCCCGGAGCTGTCGCAGATAGTCGGCGAGATAATACAGACCGCAGAGGAAAGCTCCCCGGTAACGCGGGAGTTCTTCCAGACCCAGGAGCCGGAGGAGCAGTCCGCAAAGCCTGAGCGCCCTGACGTTCCGCAGACCCCCGGCGAGGGGCAGGAGGGCTTCCCGCAGACCGATGAGGAGTCCGCGCAGCCGTCCTCGCCGCCGGAAAGCTCCATCGCCGAGGACGGCAGCTACACCCCCAAGATGAAGTGCTCGGACTCCGCCAGCAAGGCCATCATCCCGGGCAAAAAGATGCCGTGGCGTCTGTACGACGAAAACGGTCAGGCGCAGTGTGACCTGATTGCCATGGACGGCGAGGTCATCGAGGCCGGTAAGCCGGTCACCATGGTCAATCTGGACTCGGACGCCATCGAGCGCACCATCACCTTTACCCCCACCGCTGTGCGTCCGCTGCTGGTGCCGCATATTCTGGGCGGTAAGCTGGCCATTGAACTGCCCTCTATTGCGGAGAAGAAGGCCTATATTGCAAAGCAGCTCACCGAGGAAACTTGGGAGAGCGAGCTGCGTCTGGAGTGCCCCCACAAGCACTACGTCAATATGACCCCCGCAGTGGCCGAGTGCCGCTCCCGGATGTACGCCGAGCTGCACGGCGGCAAGGTGTAAGCAGCACCGAATAAGCGGTTTTTCTTGACAAAGTACGGAAACTATTGTATCATAAATATCGCTGAATTTCATGTTACTTCAAGTGACGGCAAGTCATTTGGATGACATTTTACCTCACACCTGTTATTCCCGGTTCCCTCCCAAGCCAGAGGGCAGCAGGGCTTTGTAAGCCGGGTTTGCGCCGCTGTGGTGAAATTGGCAGACACGAGGGACTTAAAATCCCTTTCTGGAGACAGAGTACGGGTTCGACCCCCGTCGGCGGCATCGGAAAGCCTGGAATTATTCGTTGATTCGAATAATTTTGGGCTTTTTCTTTTTGTTCCATTTTCTGGAAGTGTTGAGCGGGCGAGAGGGATTTTTCGCGAAAAAAGGAGGAGTCTCTCTCGTGCGTAACCGTGATTTAAGACCCGCTGCCAAGGCAAACCCTACCATCCAACAGGCCTTTGAAAGGTTCCAAAAGTACAACCGGCTCAAGAACCTCTCCCAAGGCTCACTCGACTTCTACGCCGCAAAGGGTAGGAGCTTCTTTCGGTTTCTGGGGGATACAGAGCAGCCTATTCATACCATCACAGAGGAAACGGTGGAGGACTATATCTTCTATATGAAAGACCAGCAGCTCCACGATACGACCATCAATACGAACCTCCGTATGGTGCGTGCGTTCTTGTACTGGTGCATGGAAAAGGGCTATCTGGAAAAGTATCCGATCAGACTGGTGCGTGCCGATGATCCGATCAAAGAACCCTATACCACCAACGAGCTGCAGAAGCTGCTGAAGGAACCGGACTGCAAGACCTGCTCCTTTGCTGAATACCGCAACTGGGTCATTGTCAACTTCCTGCTTGGTACCGGCTGCCGTGCGTCTACGTTGCTCAACCTGCAGATCGGAGATTTGGACCTTTCCGCCGGGACAGTGTTTTTTCGCCACATGAAGGCGCGCAATCAGCAGATCGTGCCGCTCTCCAAGGCACTGGTCAAGATCATGGAGGAGTATCTGGAGCATCGTACCAGCGACCCTACAGCCCCGTTGTTTGTCTCGGAGTATGGCAACCAGATGACCCTGAATTCGCTCGGTAATGCGATTTGGAACTATAATCATAACAGAGGCGTGGAGAAAACCTCTATGCACCTGTTCCGGCACACCTATGCGAAGCTGTATATCCAAGCTGGCGGCGACCCGTTCCGTCTGCAAAAGCTGCTGGGACACGCTGACCTTACCATGACCCGGCGGTATGTGGCGCTGTATGCGGACGACCTGAGAGCCAACTATGACGCCCTGAACCCCCTAGAGCAGCTGACCCGCAAAAATCGCCACGGAGATAAGATCAAGATGGGGAAGGGGGAGGGAAAGTAAAAATGGGTCAATGTCCCTTGAGCAAAACGAAATGATATGGTATAGTGAAATCAAAAAAGGAGACGCGGATCAATATGAGTGATGAAGAGAAGCGCTGGCCATTCGATGGTTTCTACCTGAAGCTGGTTGAGGCACAACGGGAGTATGAGCAAGAGCAGCACATTGACACTGCCTCGTTGACGGAAGAAGAACGACAGCAAAAATTGCAGGAGATTCTGGATTGTGTTAAGGCCTCTCGCAAAAAGAAAAAGGATGCTGACGAACAGCTTGATCCCATTGTGCCGGAGGAAGAACCGGAAACCGCCGGGGCAACTCCACAGCCTGCAAAACAGTATATTACAGATCTTGTTGGTGAGGATTACAAGAACTGGCATGGAATCGTGGTGCTTGATGCGGGCACGAACTCCGGCAAGACCTATTTTATTCTGAAGACATTGCTGCCGTGGGCATATGAACGTCGTAAGCGTATCCTGATCCTGTGCAATCGTGAAGCTCTGCGCAACCAGATCGAGCGCGATGTGAACCGTTTGGGGAGTATAGAGGTATCCTACGAGGACTATGATCCCTCGCTTGGAGGAATTGTCAACAAACCCGCCATAGATAACAAGTATGAGCACACCATCTGTGTTGAAACATACCAATGGCTGGAAACCTTCCTGCAAAGGAATGAAGATGCCGCCAAAACTTATCTGAGATCGTTTGATTATATCGTGTCAGACGAGTATCACTACATGGTAACAGATGCCAGCTTCAACGATCATGTGGATGCAAGCTATGAAGCTATTAAAGAGCTGTGGACAACGAAGACCTGCATCTTTATGAGCGCAACCGCCCGCCCCTTCTTTGATTATTGGGAGCTACGGAATATGATCCCGGAGGGACAGCACTATCGTCTGCCGATGGATTATCGGTTTGTGTCAAGCGTGAAGTTCTTCTACCGTGACGATGACGAGCTGGATATCATCCGCCGGGTACAGCCGGGAGAAAAAATCCTTGTTTTTGTGAATACCATCGCCAAGCTGCGAAAACTGCGGGACACTCTGAAGGCAGAAGGCATAGAGGATGTGGCGTGCCTGTGCTCCAAATACCGTCAGGAAGCGGAGGAATTTGACAAACTGGATGATGTGCTCAAGGGCAATGTTCTGCAGCATCAGGTCACACTGACCACAACGACCCTCTATAATGGTGTGGATATGAAAGACCCTGCGCTGAAATATATTGTCAGTGAACTGTGGAACCCGCTCGTTAATGCGCAGATCCTTGGCCGCAAACGTCCCTTGGATGAGGGGGATACCTGCGCGGTGTATTTGCTGCATTACCCCAAAGAACGTCTGGAAGGAGAACTTAAAAAAATCGAGAAGTATCAGCTGGAACCGGTCAAGGCATATCGAAAATGGTTTGATGATAGGAAGGCATGGAAGGCATACCTGCATCAGCCTGAAACAGTGGAAATACTGAAAAAAAGCCATACAGTCGTTCTGGACCCACGGGAAGGTGAATACTGCTGGCGGAAGCGTGCGACCTTGCAGGCTCGTGTAGAACGTGTTTTCCTGCTGCAAATGCTCGAACAGGGGTATCAGACAGAACTGCTGAAAAAGATCGATGAAAGCCTGCTTGCGAAAGTTGAACCCCTTGAACCACCACCGCTGCTTGCATATCTGGATGCCCACCTGAATGAGGAACGCTACTATCAAGATTGGCAGAAGATCTTCTTTGAGCTGGGGCACATCTACAACAAGGCAGATGGACACGCCGAGAAATCGTTGCCAAGCTATACCTTTGCGCGTCAATGGCTGCAGCGCTATGGATATGATTTACAGAAGAGACGTGTAACAAGTGGAGAACTGCGAAATAAGAATGTTTGGTGGGTCACAAAGCAGTAAAATGCGCACAAAATTCACTGTACTATATAGCAAAGTGAAAAATATGCGCACAGGTGCTGCTCTTTATTCGACTTCTTTATTTGATTTTTTGCGTGGTTGTGTTAGCCGAGTGCTTCTTGAACGGCCGAAGCATGAGGACGGGACAGAAACGCTCGGTTAACATGATCACGCCAACGGAAATCTTGACTAAGCGAACCTGTGAGCTTTTTCAAGATTGGAGTTGATCTAAATGGTATGAGCGCTAGCGAATACCTTCCTCTTTATCAATCCTTCACTAATAGGACGCATACTAGGAACGGGCGACGATTCGATCAGAGTAATATATCTCAAACAATTGAGAAAAACATCTGCTGCAGTGTGATTCTGTCCAGGTTTGATACCATCAAAAAGTACACCTCAAGAAGAAAATATCGTGTTACCGTATAATACAGGGGCGTCTACACTGTGGACAACGTTTGATGACTGAATTTTAAGCTGCCAAAAAAGGGGGTACTCAAATTGATTACCCCTGAGAGTGGGTCAAAATGGTCTGCGTATGGTTTCCAACCTCATTAATCATCAATCTGATTAACGAGCTCAATGGTTCAAGTTAAGCTTTGTTGCGCTGATAGAATCGCCATACACGACCCTGTACCAAACAGTACGCACCTGCAACGGCCTAAATTGGAGTGAGGTCGCTTAGACTGACTCCATTAAGAAAGGTGTGTCCGATTTTGGACAAATGCAGACGGTGCTCAAAAATGTGCGCCGTGGTTCAATTCTGTACTTTCGCCACAAGTGGAGATGTGTTTGACAGACCTTATGACTGGAATCAAAGTCCGCTCATAATTCCGTCGTATTTCACGACGCAAATGGATATGCTCAAAAGTGGTGAAAATAATAATCGAGCCGCAAATCCGCCGGGATATCTGCTGTCTGATATTAAACGCCGCTCTTTAAGTTCACTTCTTGACCGGATACCAAGTAAAAAAGAGCCCCGCTACTCGTGCTGAGCGGCAGAGCTCTGTTGCTGTTATAGTAAATGATGGTTGGTGTTAGCGTTCAATGATCTCAGTGGTAACTTTCGTTTGACCCTTGCCAAAAAGTCCGGCATAGCCAAAATCAGCCAAATCCTTGAGCTCCTGTGCTTTTTCTCGCGTCTCACGGTAATCTTCACGAAGCAGAGTATCTCCGTTTTCATCATGGAATACCGTTTTGACAACGAATTTATTTTCAGCCATAAGCTTACCTCCTGCTGCTGATAGAAGTGGTGACGTCTATTACCGCAGCTTTCTCATATATGCTTGGGACGTCCTTTTCTGGCTCTCGTAGAAGGTAACGCCAGTAACATCATCCACGACCAGATCATCATAAGGGATGCCCTTTTTGTTCAGATGATCAATGAACCAGCGCTTTTTCAGATAGCACCACGGGGTTCTGCTGAGGTCGCCGTAACTCGATGCAGGCCGCTCACATGCGTTGTAGGTTTTGCCGCAGATGCTCCACCATTCTTTACGCACTCGCTCCCGCATTTGCAGGACCTCAGAGGTGCCATGAAGGCCATGCTCCTCACCATACTGATAGTCTGCCTTCTTGATTTTTGCGTTCTGTCCCGCGCTGACTGCACCAGCTGCACCAAGACCCAACATACTTAAAAATAACGAAATAGCGCCTGCCATAATATTATCCTCCTGTATTTTGAAGTGTGTTTGTTTTGCTGTACCTGAAGTCTACCAAACGGTGCGTCCGATAAGATGGACTTACAAGTGTGCTGTTAAAAATATGGAGCGTTGTGGCTGCCGTCGCGCGGACTGATGGTTGACCGCACTATAGCAGGCAAAAAGTATCCGGTAAGGCCTCCGGTGGTGGGGAGCACCTCACTCCGTCAGCCCCAACAGATAATCGGTCGACACCTGATAGAATTGGGCAAGATGGATCAGATGAGGGATCTCGGGGCATTTGTCGTGCTCCCATGCGTAGACTGCCCGGCGGCTCACACCCATGGTTCGGGCAAGCTCGGTCTGAGTATAGCCGTGCGTCAGGCGCAGGTGCTGCAAACGTTCTGATATAATGGTCATAGCTGCTCTCCTTTAAATAATGGGCGTCCTCTCACAGCCCGGCGGATCTCTGTCTTTACGGGTGCATTTTTAAACAACGTCAAGGGTAATGGTGCCGCTCTCTTTGGTGATGATCTCATACTCGGTGGTCTGAATATCCCGCAATACCAGCTTTTCGATGCTCAGGATGCTGGCAAGGGGGACAGAAAGCATGGTGTGTCCGGCCATGAAATGCAGCTCTGACTTGTTCCGGTGCGTGTGCAACTGGATGTCTTGGAACGCGATGTCTGCCCCGGAAAAAACGGCGCACCCACTGGCTTTGCACTCAGACGTCTCGGCAAGAAAGGTGTCAATAGCGATTTTATAAGTATCCATGAGGAGCCTCCTGTTTTTATATATAGCACTACTCTCACTCGTGCCCTCGCTCTCTGTCTGGTCTTGATTATTCGGCCTTTACGAACAGCTCCATGCAGTCCGCACAGATGACCCGCACGTCCTTGGTGCTCCGGATGATAGTACCGCACTTGGGACATACCCACCGCCGGGTGCTGCTCTTTGCCTTGGGCGGTTTCGGCGCGCCGGTCTGGCTGCTGCCGGGTGCCTTGCTGCCTGCTCCGGTGCCTACCATATCCGACCATGCCAGCCGTTCGCCCATCTGGATATCCTGCCAGCCTTGGAAGATGATGAAGTCCAGTAACTCTTCGGATGGGCTCGTGATGGTCCAGCCGTATTTCTCGTGGTGGTCGACGGTCAAGCCGTGTGCCTCGGCCTGCTCCCTAAAGTGCCGGTTGTGGTAGACCCCGTTGTTGCTGGTGTCCTTGATGCCGGTCTCCATGCAGTACTCGTGCACCATCTCGTGCAGCAGGGTGGAAGCGGTCTCCTCGATGGGGCGGTCAAGGGTGGCTGACGAAATATTGATCTCGTACTTGTTCTCACCGCCTGCCTGCCAGACCTTGGAACAGGTGATATGACCATAGGCGGACGGGGTCTTTTTCAGGCTGATGATGGGCTCGGGCAGCTTGCCTGCAAAGTAGTGCTTGTTGAGCTCGCGGAACATCTTTTCCAGCTGACCAGCAGCGCGGGAGGTTTTGACAGTCTGTTTCATGATTTTTCGAACCTTTCTCTTGATAAAAAAGGCCGGGACAGGTATAATATTGGTGTAGCCCGCCCCGGCGGGTGTGTTGGGCTCTGTACAGCGCAAACTTTGGACGGTAGGCGCTGTATGGGGCTTTTTTGGGTGATGTCAGGTGATGCTCAGGCGGGTGCCGGTGACCGTTTTGCTGTACTGGTCGTACAGGTCGGGCGCTACAGCCTTGATGGCTTTGCTGTCCAGTCGGGTGCTGGAGAAATCGGACAGGCGGACTTTGTGGCAACCTACTTCCAGATAGTTGGTGGAGCGCTCAGCCAGTGCCTCGCGGATCTGGATCTTCAGCTGTTCCTGTTCAGCCTGTGCGGCTTCAATCAGTTGGGCGGCCTCCTTGTACTGCTCGACAAGGGTCAGTAAAACGTTAATGCTCATCTGTGTGCCTCTTTTGAAATCGTTGGTGAATGGTCGGATGTGAGAACCGGTGTTCCCGATGGTATGAGTATACAGCACTTCGTACGAGTATGCAAGACGGAATATTCACCAAAGAAAAGTACAAATATCTGTGCAAAATGCATACTCGTACGAGATAGACAAACGACAGATGTGTGTTATAATACCTATAAAAGTCAAAAGAAAGTTGGTGCGAGGATGGGCGGAAAAACAAGCACAGCCAGCAAACGGAAATTTAACGATAAAACATACCAGCGGATTGTTCTTGACGTTCGGATGGACGCCTTCCCCAATAAAGAGGCTGTTCAGGTAGCAGCTCAAAAAGCGGGGCAAAGTTTGACCGAATACATTATGGAGGCGGTGCGCCTTCGAATGGAGCAGGAAAACACCGCATCAGACACCCCGGGGGTAGTTAAAAATCTGGTAAGGGACACTGACCCGGTAGAATGAGATAGTTGTTCCATCTCCCCAGACCGGATTAAAATCTAGCAGCAGAAGGCCTCTGTCTTTCACAGAAATGTGATCGGCAGGGGCTTTTTTTGCGCGAACAAATAGCCAGACTCAGAGCAGGTGGTAGCTGCATTGACGGGATGCAAGTTATACCTATATATAATAGGGGCAGCAGGGAAGAAAGTAAAAATTATGTGGTACTGTGCGATATGCCTCGTCAAAACTCCTGACCAATGTGACTGCATAAATTGGCTTTTCAGTGCGAGGGGCGCGTTCTATTTAACAGCTGTCATTACATCGGAGCGGATATCACACCTGACTGCATCCTCCAGCGCCATGGACAACTATATGACCACACATTTTGTCCATCAGTGATTTCATCTGGAACTTTCATGCGAAACTGGGCAATGTGCAAAAAAGATTAGGCTGAATCGCAAATTTTTCTAAAACATGGATAGATATATTTCCTCGGATTTCTATTGATTCCCAGATATAACCATGATAGAATAAGATGAGAATTCAGACGGCCACGTAGAAGAACTGGTATCCTCTATTTTGAGATGGAAGGATACGCCTTGATTGCGGTAAGGAGGTGAATCGTGTGGGCTTATGTCTGTTTGCGAACAATCATGTGATAGATCATGCGGAAACCCGAATGATAGATCAAAATAAAAAGCCCACTGCTGTTTACCTTGCTGGCGTGATGCGCAAAGGTGAAAATGAAGTGGGCTTGTTGAGATTCTACAAAAATGTAAAATATTACATACTGGAAGCAATGCATATGCGGTGCTTGAGCTGCAGCGTGACGTTTTGGTTTTCATTACGGCTACATTGCATTTAAAATGACCTTGGGCGAAACTGCCGCCCGAGGGCTTTTGTCTGTCCGGAAATCAGTGATAACGGTCTGTCGGTCTTGGGAAAAGAGGAACGATTATCTAAAAGGAAGGTGCTTGCAGGAACGGTGTGAGTTAAAGGGATTACTTTATAGCAGTTTGTGTTTCTGTCTCTTATACACATCTCCGAGCCCACGAGACCGAGGCTGATCTCGT
>ENA-UAMM01000702-UAMM01000702.1-human-gut-metagenome-genome-assembly--contig:-NODE-702-length-12299-cov-10.907465_pt1 | contig 12299 bp, 7 predicted proteins | sample MGYA00243284_ERZ654499 | MGnify/ENA primary metagenome ERZ654499 (study PRJEB26926, sample SAMN06164397) | human gut metagenome | biome: ENVO:00009003; feature: ENVO:2100002; material: ENVO:00002003... | reverse complement strand
TCACATAAAGGTACAGCTTTCAGGAGCCAATACACCTGACGGATACGCAGTATACAGGGTGAGGGAGGTGTCTCTCGGCAGAGGCACAAAGCTGTCTGCAGAGGATGGATTCCTGCAGTATATGATGGAAAGGCTCTTTGCCAGCACCATGCCTGAGGATGAACCTGACCTCGATGATTACGAGGAAGAGGGCGACAGCATGAAGCTCACCAGTATACAGAGCATCACAGATTTCATGACATGTGCAGGCCGTACACTGCCTGACAATATACTGCTGTGGGCCAGAAGAAATCTGGCAGTTGCGCGTTCAAGCGAGGTATCACCTGAGGAGAGACGCCATGCGCAGAGAGCACTTTCCATCATGATGAATATCCAGTGGAAGGGAAATTACTTTGAGGCAATTGACCCTGTGGAGGCAAGGCGCATACTCGATGAGGAGCTCTATGGCATGGAGAGCGTGAAGCAGAGAATCATTGAGACCATTATCCAGATAAACAGGACTCATACACTTCCTGCCTACGGACTGCTGCTCTGTGGACCGGCAGGAACCGGAAAGTCACAGATTGCATATGCTGTTGCACGTATACTCAAGCTTCCATGGACCACACTCGATATGAGCTCCATAAATGATGCAGAGCAGCTCACAGGAAGCTCAAGAATCTATTCAAACGCAAAGCCGGGAATCATTATGGAGGCATTTTCACAGGCGGGAGAGTCAAATCTTGTATTTATCATCAATGAGCTCGACAAGGCCTCAAGCAAAAACGGCAACGGAAATCCTGCAGATGTACTTTTGACACTGCTTGACAATCTGGGCTTTACAGACAACTATATGGAGTGTATGGTGCCGACCGTCGGAGTATATCCGATTGCAACAGCCAATGATAAATCCCAGATTTCTGCACCGCTTATGTCACGTTTTGCGGTGATTGATATTCCGGACTATACCGATGAAGAGAAGAAGGTCATCTTCCAGCGATTTGCCCTGCGCAAGGTATTTGAGCGAATGGGAATGAAGGAGGAGGAGTGCGTTCTCACAGAGGACGGACTTGATGCAGTGATTAAGCTTCACGAGAACACATCGGGCATAAGAGATCTCGAGCAGGCTGCAGAGCATCTGGCAGCAAATGCACTTTATCAGATAGAGGTTGATAAGGTAAAGCAGGTGGTATTTGACGCTGAGGCTGTTTTTGAGCTTTTAGGCTAGCAGGATATGATTACGGATACAGGAATTGTTACGAAAATAAAAGGAGATTGTCAGGATGAGAGAATTTGGAAAATCCAGAAAATTAGATAATGTGCTTTATGATGTAAGAGGACCGGTAGTGGATGAGGCGGCCCGCATGGAGGAAAACGGCACAAATGTGTTGAAGCTCAATATAGGAAATCCTGCACCGTTTGGCTTCAGGACACCTGATGAGGTGATATATGATATGTCTCGCCAGCTCACGGACTGTGAGGGGTATTCCAACTCCAAGGGACTTTTTTCTGCAAGAAAAGCAATCATGCAATATGCACAGCTCAAAAAACTTCCTAATGTGACGGTTGAGGATATCTACACCGGAAACGGAGTCAGCGAGCTTATAAACTTAAGCATGTCAGCGCTTCTTGACAACGGTGATGAGGTGCTGGTGCCGGCACCGGACTATCCGCTTTGGACAGCCTGCGTTACACTTGCGGGAGGCACTGCAGTGCACTATATCTGTGATGAGCAGTCAGAGTGGTATCCGGACATAGAGGATATCAAAAAGAAGATTACAGACAAGACAAAGGCAATCGTAATAATCAATCCAAACAATCCGACAGGAGCGCTCTATCCAAGGGAGGTGCTGCAGCAGATAGTTGATGTGGCAAGAGAGCACGAGCTCATGATTTTTTCGGATGAGATATATGACAGGCTGGTGATGGATGACTATGAGCATGTGTCTATTGCGTCGCTTGCACCGGACCTCTTCTGTGTGACCTTCAGCGGTCTTTCTAAGTCACATATGATAGCAGGCTATCGTATCGGATGGATGGTTTTAAGTGGCAACAAGGCGCTCGGAAAGGACTATATCGAGGGTCTCAATATGCTCTCAAACATGCGTCTTTGCTCGAATGTTCCGGCGCAGTCGATAGTGCAGACGGCATTAGGCGGATATCAGAGTGTAGGCGAGTATATTGTGCCGGGCGGACGAATCTATGAGCAGAGAGAGTACGTCTACAAGGCATTAAACGATATACCGGGAATTTCGGCAGTAAAGCCAAAGGCAGCATTTTACATATTCCCAAAGATTGATACTGCAAGGTTCAACATCACAAACGATGAGCAGTTTGCACTCGATCTGCTTCGTGAGAAGAAGATACTCATAATCCACGGCGGCGGCTTCAACTGGGATAAGCCTGATCACTTCAGAGTGGTATATCTGCCTCGAACAGAGATATTAAAGGATGCCACAGGCAAGCTTGCAGACTTTTTGTCTTCATATAAGCAGAAATAATTATTGGCATAGATAATTATAAAACATATAACATATAAGCTCCGGCACAGAAAATTTTTGTTCTGACCGGAGTTTTTATATTATGCTGTAATATTTTTTAAAAGTAACCTACCTGTAACTTTACATAATGTATTATACACTTGTATCGCGGGGCGGTTGCACTTTAGATGGCAGACCGCACAGCACTCAAAAATGCATAGAGAAGAAAAGGAGAATTAAATGGAACTGCTTAGAGTAGAACACTTATCAAAAATATACGGAGCCGGAGAAAATCAGGTCAAGGCTCTGGACGATGTGTCATTGAGCGTGGAAAAGGGAGAGTTTGTGGCAATTGTCGGGGCGAGCGGCTCCGGAAAATCCACACTGCTTCATCTGCTTGGAGGTGTTGACAGACCAACAAGCGGAAAGGTGTATATAAACGGCACTGATATCTTTGCAATGAATGATGATGAGCTTGCCATATTCAGAAGAAGACAGGTGGGTATCATTTATCAGTTTTATAATCTGATACCTATATTAAATGTGGAGGAAAACATGGCAATTCCGATGGAGCTTGATGGAAGAAAGGTGGAAAAAGCACAGATGGATGACATGCTTTTGCGCCTTGGACTTACAGAGAGACGCACGCATCTGCCAAATGAGCTCTCAGGAGGACAGCAGCAGCGCACATCTATAGGAAGAGCCCTGATTACGAGACCGTCTATAGTGCTAGCGGATGAGCCGACCGGAAACCTGGATACCAAGGCAAGCAACGAGATTATGCATCTCTTAAAGACCTCAAACCGTGAGCTCAACCAGACAATCATTATGATTACACACAATATGGAGCTTGCAAAAGCGGCTGACCGCACAATAATGATAGAGGATGGTAAAATCAGATGAATTTGATGAAGACACTCACATTAAAAAACTTAAAGCTCAACAGGAAAAGAACTATTGTCACGATAGTCGGAATAATTCTTGCAACAGCGCTTTTGTCGGCGCTTGTCACACTTGTGTCAAGCTTTCAGTACAGTATGATTGAATACCAGAAGCAAAAGGACGGCGACTTTCATGTGAAATTTTCGAATGTGAAAATGTCTGAGCTTTCGGAGTTTAAAAACAACAGAAATATTGAAAGCACATTTGAGACAATGGGAATGGGCTTTGCAAAGCTAGACGGCTGCAAGAATGAGGATAAGCCGTATGCATATGTCATGGCAACAGATGAGGCCGGCTTTGAGAGAGGCTGCTTTAAACTGATAGAGGGCCGCATGGCAAAAAATGAGGATGAGATAGTCATTCCAAGGCACTTAAAGACAAACGGACGAATCGACATAAAGGTGGGAGATGAGATAACACTGGATGTCGGAAAGCGATATGATTCAAACACCGAAGGTGTCATATCGGAAAACTGCGCATATGAGCATGAGGCAGAGACACTTACCGATACTGTGACAAAGCACTACAAGGTGGTAGGCATCATGGAAAGACCGGGCTATGGAATGGAGGACTATAGTGCCGCCGGATATACATTTGTCACATACTCTGATGAACTGGCAGCAATTGATAACGGCACAAAGAGTGAGGCAAGCGAAGCTGACACTACACTCACAGTGTACAGCAGATACACTCAAAAGGCTTTAAGAAACAAGGATGCTGTGACTGCAGATATAATTGGTGTGGATGAAAAGCTGTTTGAGAAAGCAAATAATTCATCTGTTGAAATGTCTTCTGAGGAAAGTGACAGGTTCCTTAAAGAGATGGAAAATGCAAAATATGATATATATATGAATGGATACCTTATAAACTATGAGTGCGTTTTCCCGATTGACGGTTCATTTAAAGCACTGTTTACAGTGGCTGCTGTTGTGGCTTTGATAATCATACTGACATCAGTGTACTGTATCAAAAACAGCTTCAACATATCAATCACTGAAAAAATCAGGCAGTATGGCATGCTTGCAAGCGTGGGTGCTACGAGGCGACAGATAAAAAGCAGCGTTAAGACAGAGGCAGCAATGCTTGGAGTGGTTGGTATTCCTGTAGGTACCATGAGTGGTATTTTGGCATCGCTTATACTTGTCAAGGTAGTAAATGCGCTGTCAGCAGGCTGGCTTAACGTTGCTTTGAGCTTTCACACATCACTGCCTGCACTTATTCTTGCTGTGATACTGAGTATAGCAACCATTTATTTCTCAGCAACAGGCAGTGCAAGAAGGGCTGCAAAGGTCACACCGCTTGAAGCAATAAGAAACACAAAGGAGATTAAAATAAAGTCAGCAAAGCTTAAGACACCGGCGATTATAGGCAGAATCTGGGGTATCGGAGGTGTTATCTCATATAAGAATATAAAGAGGAACAATAAAAAGTACAGAACCACAGTGACATCTATTGTCATCTGCTCAGTAACCTTTATTGTGATATCATACTTTATGTCTATGGCCTTTAGCGTTGTTGGGATGTCATATGCATCAGCAGATTACAATATTGGAATAAATATGTCATGTAAAAAAGACATTGATATTGAAAAGTTCTCTAAGCTTTTGAGTGGCATTGAAGGAGCTGAGGATTATCTGGTTGGAGCAGGCTATGATTTCGATGTCAGTAAGCCGGAGTATACAAAGGAATATGGAGAGTATTGCAGGCAGCTTTATGCTGACAGTGAGGATGTCTCGCAAATGTTTTTAATCACGGTTTTGGATGACAAATCGTATGATAAGTATGCGTCTGACGCAGGCATAAAAAATGCAGCTGCAGGAGCAATTCTTGTGAATAAATGCACATTTGATGTGTATAATGAGAACAGCTCTAAATACGCCAAAAAAGAGATGGAGCTGTACAAATATAAAGCAGGAGATACAATCGAGTGTGGCTACAATGTGTATGATGATGCTTCTTCTGATGATAATGCCGTGGAAGGTGGTACTGAAAGCAGCACAGAGGATAACAGTGGATACGTTGACGAGGAAACAATAAATAACGGAGTCAGAAAGACTGTGGATGTAACTATTGCAGGTGTCACAGACAAGGTACCGATCGGTTATAATGGCAATAGCAATACCACGCTTTTGTTTATGAACCAAAAAGGCTTTGAAAGCCTATGGGGTGACGGTAAGAACGGTAATGAGATTAAACCGGGATATGCGTCATATTCAGCATATGTGGTTGCAGAAAATGCAGATGAATATCAGGATACATTCGAAAAGGAGACGGAAGGAAATACTGAGTATTCGCAGATTAGTTTTTATGTCAGCAATCTGGATAAGGAGATGCGCGATGAAAAGTCACTCTTTACACTGCTTGGAGTATTTGCATACGGACTTATTGTGGTCATTGCCTTAATAGGAATCACAAATATCATCAATACCTTAAGCACCGGAATGGAGCTTAGAAGCCGCGAGTTTGCCACATTAAGAAGCATTGGAATGACAGATAAGCAGTTTGCCGGAATGGTCAGGCTCGAGAGTGTGTTTATATCTGTAAAGGCACTTGTAATAGGTGTACCGCTTGGTATTTTAATAAGCTATCTCTTATGTGTTATGATGAACAGGATGGATGACGCAATCATTTATGAGCCGCCGTATAAAGCAATTATATTGTGTATAGTGGTTGTAATAATGCTGATTTATGCTATCATGAAACTATCAATGACGAAGCTTAGACACAATAACATTATTGAGACAATCAAGAATGAAAATCTGTAGGAAATGCGGGAGCTGATATGAAAAAAATACTTCTCATAGAGGACAATAAAGGAATAACAGAGGGACTGTGTGATACCTTTACAGAACCTGAATATGAGCTTTTGACAGCAGGCAGTTTAAAGGAGGCTGGGGCGCTTTTGAGTGAGCACCCCGGCCTTGTGCTGCTTGATGTGTCGCTTCCGGATGGGAACGGCTTTGATTTTTACAGCGAAAGGCTGGAAAAAGAAAAAACACCGGTGATTTTTCTTACCGCAAGGGATGAGGAAAATGATATAGTAAAGGGACTTGAGCTTGGAGCGGAGGATTACATCACAAAGCCTTTTTCAGTAAGAGAGCTTGTGGCGAGAGTAAACCGCGTATTTTTACGAAGGAAAAGTGATGACAGCTCATCTGTCATACACGCAGGAAGCATAAGCTATGATTTGGACAAAAAGGAAGCAAGAAGGGCTGGACAGGTGATTGCTCTTTCAAGTCTTGAAAACCGTATACTTGATCTGCTTTTTACCAATCACGACAAGGCTGTGTCCAGAAATGCCGTGCTTGACTGCATCTGGGAGGCGACAGGCAACGATGTCTATGACCATACAGTGACTGTCTATATGAAGCGCATCAGGGCAAAGCTTGGTGAGGATGTGATAAAGACTGTGAAGGGAATCGGGTATCGTGTTGATTCAGATGAAGCTCTTTAAACAGTATCGGCTGACAGAGACAGTTCCCGGGGGAAAGCATGAGAAAGAGAAAATATAATTTAGAGAACAGAAAACACTTTGTGTATTTTGCGATAATATATACATGTATATGTGTGACGGTTATGGCTTTTACCGTCTTTTTTCAGTACAGGGCGTATACGAAAAACTATAACGTCACAGTGGCTAAGCTGTGTGCGCTCATTAAGGAAAAATATCCTGATGTATCAGATGGCAGTATAGCAGAGATTCTAAACGACAGCAGTATCGACAGTGATTATACGAATTTAAAAAGCGCAGAGACGCTCCTTAAAAAATACGGCATTGATATGGAAAAGGATTCTGCGGTTTTGTTAAATGAAAAAGCGCTTAAAGGAGCACTTGGGCTTGACATATTTCTTGTCGTGCTTTTTGCAGGGGGCTTTTGCCTTTACATTGTGCTTATAAGATTTAGCTTTAAAAGACAGGTCAGACAGGCTGCGGATTATCTGCGCCGCATAAATCAGGGAGATTACAGACTCATTATGTCAGATAGCACAGAAGGAGAGCTTTCTATACTAAAGGGAGAGCTTTACAAGACAGCAATCTATTTGAGGGAATCTGCGGAAAATGCAAAGGCAGACAAGCTTTTGCTAAAGGATGCGCTTTCTGACATATCGCACCAGCTTAAGACACCGCTCACATCACTTTCGATAAATCTGGAAAATCTGGAAGTAAATCCGGATATGGCGCCTGAAAACAGAAACAGGATAATGCGCAGGGCAAAGCGCGATGTGGACAATATATCGCATATGGTGCAGGCTATCCTTAAGCTCTCAAGGCTTGAAGCGGATGTTGTGGAGTTTGATGAGAAGGATACGCTGCTGTCTGAAATTGTGTCTGAGGCAGCTGACAATGTTATGGCACTTTGCGATTTGAGAGACATAAGGCTGTCCATAGATGAAGGCTCTGATAAGGATGCCTGTATACATGCTGATGCATACTGGCAGTGTGAGGCCATTACAAACATAGTAAAAAATGCAGTGGAGCATGCAGAGAGTGAGGTAAGGATAGGCTTTTACAGGTATGAGATGTATGCAGAGATAACAGTGCAAAACGATGGAGAAGCCATAAGTGATGAGGACAAAAAGCATATTTTTACGCGTTTTTACAGCGGCAGCGGACAGCCGGCGGACAGCATCGGCATAGGACTTTCGCTGGCGGAAGCAATTGTGCGTCATGACAATGGATATATCCTTGTGGAGGATTGTAAAAAAGATGTATTAAATGAAAAAAATGAATGCAGTGGCACACGCTTTGTGGTAAGATATTTGTGATAAGTTGAGAAAAATTATCAATAAATACACTAGGAAGCGATAAAATGACACTAAAAGAACTTGGCATAGGACAGAGTGCCAGAATACTTACAGTAGGCGGTGAGGGCGCACTGCGCCAGCATTTCCTGGATATGGGAGTAATCCCAAAGGCCGAAGTGACAGTTATCAAATTTGCACCGATGGGAGACCCGATGGAGCTTCAGGTGCACGGCTATGAGCTCACATTGAGGCTTGATGATGCGGCACAGATTGATGTAGAATTAATTGATAGCCGTTCAAGAAAGCATGAGGGCCCTAAAAAGATAAGCAACACAGCCCATCCCGGACTTGGCGAGGAGGGCAAATACCATGTGAAGGGCAGTGGCAATCCCCTTCCGGATGGTGAGAAGCTCACGTACGCACTTGTGGGAAACCAAAACTGCGGCAAGACAACACTTTTCAACCAGCTTACAGGCTCAAACCAGCATGTCGGCAATTTCCCGGGAGTGACGGTGGACAGAAAGGATGGCTCTATTAAAGAACATCCGGATACATCAATCACAGATTTACCTGGCATTTATTCAATGAGCCCATATACTAATGAGGAGATTGTGTCGAGAAACTTTGTGCTCGATAACAAGCCAAAGGCCATAATAAATATCGTAGATGCGACAAATATTGAGAGAAACCTGTATCTGACCATGCAGCTTCTTGAGATGGATATACCGATGGTTATCGCTCTAAATATGATGGATGAGGTGACGGCAAACTCAGGCTCAATCGATGTAAATAAAATCGAGGGACTGTTAGGAGTGCCTGTTGTACCGATTTCTGCCGCAAAGAATCAGGGTGTTGATGAGCTGGTGCGCCATGCGATACACATTGCAAAGTATCAGGAGCGCCCGGGCAGACAGGATTTCTGTGATGAGAATGATTTTGGCGGTGCCGTGCACAGATGTATACACGCGGTCAGTCACCTGATTGAGGATCATGCAAAGCTCGCCGGAGTTCCGATTCGCTTTGCTGCTACCAAAATTATCGAGGGAGATGCGCTTATATTAGAGCAGCTTCATCTTGATGAGAATGAGAAAGAGGCAATAGAGCATCTGATTGTCCAGATGGAGAAGGAGCGAGGCCTTGACAGAAGCGCTGCAATTGCGGATATGCGCTTTACATTTATTGAGAAAATATGCGAGAGCACCGTGGTAAAACCTAAGGAGAGCAGGGAGCGTATCAGAAGTGAGCGCATCGACCGTGTTCTTACAGGCAAATACACGGCAATACCGTGCTTTATAGTGATAATGCTTGCTGTATTTTATCTTACCTTCAACGTAATCGGAGCTGGCCTTCAGTGGCTTTTGGAGCAGGGCATAGGAGCACTGACCGCACTGACGGATAAGGCACTCACAGCGGCAGGTGTGAATGAGGTGCTGCACGGACTGGTAATAGACGGCATCTTTCAGGGTGTCGGAAGCGTATTAAGCTTTTTGCCGATTATCGTGACACTGTTCTTTTTCTTATCCCTCATGGAGGACAGCGGATACATAGCGAGGGTTGCATTCTTCATGGACAAGCTCCTTCGTAAGATAGGACTTTCAGGACGAAGCATAGTACCAATGCTCATAGGCTTCGGCTGTACGGTGCCAGCTGTCATGGCGACACGTACACTGCCAAGTGAGAGAGACCGTAGAATGACTATACTCCTCACACCGTTTATGAGCTGTTCGGCAAAATTGCCAATTTATGCATTCTTTGTTAGTGCATTTTTCCCGAAGCATGGCGGACTTGTCATGGGAGGACTGTACTTCCTTGGCATAATTGTCGGAATACTTTTCGCATTTATCTATAGAAAGACTTTGTTCAGGGGTGACGCAGTGCCATTTGTCATGGAACTGCCAAACTACAGGATGCCGGGCGCCAAGAATGTGTGCCAGCTCCTCTGGGAGAAGGCAAAGGACTTTTTGCAGAAGGCATTTACAGTAATACTTATTGCAACAATGCTGATATGGTTCTTACAGAGCTTTGACATACACTTTAACATGGTAACAGACTCAAAGGACAGCATGCTTGCCGCTATTTCAAGTGTTATCGTGCCTGTCTTTAAGCCTCTGGGACTCGGCGACTGGCGTATATGCACGTCACTTATCAGCGGACTCATGGCAAAGGAGAGCGTGGTATCAACACTTGAGATACTGTTTGGCGGAACGGTCACGACAGCACTCACAACACTTTCAGCTGCATCTCTTCTGGTGTTCTCGCTGCTCTACAGCCCTTGCGTGGCAGCAATAGCATCCATAAAGAGAGAGCTGGGTGCAAAGTGGGCAGTCAGCGTGGTGCTTTTGCAGTGTGCGATTGCATGGGTGGCAGCATTTATTGTAAGAGTAATTGGACTGCTTGTGATGTAAAAAAACTGACTACAAAAAATATAAAAGGAGATATGTGATGGAGATTAAACTGGAAAATGAATCACTTGAGCTCACGATAAACAGCTTCGGAGCAGAGCTTAAAAGCATCACCGGCAAGGAAACAGGTACACAGTATCTGTGGGATGCCGATGAGAAGTACTGGAAGAGAAGCGCACCGGTGCTTTTCCCGTTTGTCGGCAGCTTAAAGGACAAGAAGTTTACCGTTGATGGGACAGATTATCCGATGGGACAGCACGGCTTTGCAAGGGATATGGAGTTTGAGCTTGTGTCACAGACAAAGGATGAGGCATGGTTTTCACTTAAATCAAATGATGAGACTCTTGCAAAATATCCGTTTGAGTTTGTGCTCGAAATCGGCTATAAGCTCTCAGGCAGTGATATAAAAGTGACCTGGAGGGTGACAAATCCTGCGAAAAAGGATTTACTTTTCTCAATAGGTGGTCATCCGGCATTTATGTGTCCGGTCGCAGAGCAGGGAAAACAGTCAGACTATTATCTGAAGCTTGACACAGACAAAGCAATCACCTACGGACTTATCTGTGACGGAGGACTTTTAGACAAGGATGACAATCTGCTTAATGTGGATGCGGATGGATACTGTCAGATAGATGAGCATATGTTTGATAAGGATGCGCTCATAATAGAAAACAGACAGGCTTCAAAGGTGAGCCTGTGTACACCGGATAAGAAGCCATACCTTACGGTGTCCTTTGATGCGCCTTTATTTGGTCTGTGGTCACCGGCAGGAATGGGAGCACCGTTTATCTGTATTGAGCCGTGGTACGGCCGATGTGACAGAGCAGGCTTTGCCGGAGAATTAAAGGACAGGGAGTATGGTAATTCGCTGGCACAGGGGGAGAAATTTGAGAAGTCATATACGATTGCAATTGAGATGTAGATTTTCTTGTTCTCGGGTGGCTTAAGACTTAAATAGTTACAAACAAAAATATAAGATATAGTTAGAATCATGGGACTGCGATATATTGTAGTCCCATGATTTTTGTATTGACAAAATGCAAGATATGAAATATATTATACTTAACTAGTGACTAATAAACAGTAGAGTGTTAATCAGTAGAGAGGGTGTTATAATGCAAAAGCAAAATTCAAAAAAGAAATTTTTGGAGAAACTTTATATTAGCTTATCATTTTATTTTGGGGATGATGACTGTGATAGTTTAATTAAAGACTATGAAGAATGGTTCGAAAATGAAGAAATGGCTGAAAAAAGCGAGTACGAAATATGTTCCGGCTTAGGAAAACCGTTTGATATCGCGAGAAATTTATACAAAGATTCAAAAGAAGGAAAAGAGCATACGTTTCCATTGAAGAGTAGTGTTTTATTACAGACAATTGCCACGCTGGTTATATATTATGTGCTATGCGTCAGTTTGTTAAGATACTTTGATAAAAACGGCTGGAATTTTTATCCGGTTGCTCTGATAGCTAATGTTCTAGTATTTGTTGCAGGTTTGTTTATTCTTAAAAAATCAAAATTAACATGTGATATGCAATTTAAAAACCATCTGTTATTAATCGGATTATTCTTTTTTATTTTATTAACAGAGGTATTTCTGGTAATGAAAAATAATGAGGCTGGCTTAGGGAGTTATTATGTGGTATTAGTTACAACAGCTATAATTATTCTGAGTTGTATTATTATTTACATCATCTTAAAGCTGTCTCTTATACACATCTCCGAGCCCACGAGACCGAGGCTGATCTC
>ENA-UAMM01000685-UAMM01000685.1-human-gut-metagenome-genome-assembly--contig:-NODE-685-length-12409-cov-12.400518_pt1 | contig 12409 bp, 9 predicted proteins | sample MGYA00243284_ERZ654499 | MGnify/ENA primary metagenome ERZ654499 (study PRJEB26926, sample SAMN06164397) | human gut metagenome | biome: ENVO:00009003; feature: ENVO:2100002; material: ENVO:00002003... | reverse complement strand
TACTCTTATTTATACTTTTTTACTAACTTTTATACTTGTTTGGATTTAGCATCTACTGCTGTGCAAGCACTGCCTGTACCTCTGCCTCTGTAGCGCATGCCATTACCTTGTCTGCCAATGCCTTGCATTCTGCCATGCTGCTGTCTGCGATGGTTTTTCTGGTCTTAAGCACACTTGTGGCACTCACTGAGAACTCATCAAGTCCGAATGCGAGTAACAGCGGAATGAGCTTTGGATCTGCTGCTGCCTCTCCACACATGCCTACCATGATTCCCTCTTTCTTACCGCACTCGATGATACGCTTGATTGCGCGAAGCACTGCCGGATTGAAGGCTGAATAAAGGTATGCTACCTTTGAGTTTCCACGGTCTACTGCCATTGTGTAGCCTGTCAGGTCGTTTGTTCCGATACTGAAGAAGGCTGCCTCTTTTGCAAGCACATCCGCCATCATGCAGGCTGCCGGTGTCTCCATCATGATACCGATTTCGAGGTTCTTGTTGTATGCAATGCCCTCTGCATCAAGCTCTTTCATGATGTCAGCTACCATTGCCTTTACACTGCGAAGCTCATCTACGCATGTCACAAGCGGAACCATTATCTTTATCCTGCCGAATGCACTGGCTCTAACAAGTGCACGAAGCTGTGTATTGTAGATGTCTGTTCTCTGGAGACAGAATCTGATAGCTCTGTAGCCTAGGAATGGGTTGTCCTCTTTCTCAAGACCCAGATATGGGATTTCCTTGTCACCTCCGATATCGAGTGTACGGATGATGACAGGCTTGCCCTTCATTGTCTCTGCTACTGATTTGTATGCCTCAAACTGCTCTTCCTCTGTAGGAATTGTATCTCTGTCCATGAAAAGGAACTCTGTACGGAAAAGTCCTATTCCCTCTCCGTCACACTCTACAGCTTTCTTTGCGTCCTCAGGCTTTCCGATATTGCATACAAGCTCTACCTTTGTGCCGTCTGCTGATACTGTCGGCACACCCGCAAATTTCTTTAAGAGCTCTTTCTCTTTTTTGTATTCCTCAAGCAGCCCAGCGAATTTCTGCTCTGTCTCAGCGTCAGGGTTTACGATTGCCTCTCCGCTTGTTCCGTTGAGTACCACTCTGTCACCATTTTTGACAGCTGTGCAGATTCCATCAATACTGAGAACTGCCGGGATTTCCATTGCTCTTGCAAGTATTGCTGAGTGGGAGGTTCTGCCGCCCACCTCTGTGAGTATTCCTGCGATATTCTCTGCCACGATACCTGCTGTCATGGATGGTGTCAGGTCATGTGCCACGAGCACTGTGCCTGCCGGAGCTGCTGAGATATCATAGTCCTCGATTCCAAGCAGAATCTTAAGGATTCTGGCTTTGATATCCCTGAAATCTGTTGCTCTCTGCTGCAAAAGCTCATCAGGTATCTGTGCAAATATCTCTGCTGTCTGCTCAAGCACCTGGTCGAGCGCCTTCTCTGCCGTGATTTTCTCACTTACTATGAGCGCTGTAATCTGCTCCTCTATGGTCGGATCCTGAAGCATCTGGATATGTCCGCGAAGGATATCCGCATCCTTTGCTCCGACTGTCTTTTCCATTCTGTCTGCCATGGCGTTTGTATCATTTACAAATTTCTCAATGGCTCCCTGGAGACGTGCGATTTCAGCGTCTGTATCTGTAATTTTCTTATTCTCAATCACTATCTCATGCTCTTCGATAATGACCACATTTCCGATTCCGATTCCTTCTGAGCCGGCGATTCCTTTGTACATATCACACCTCCGATTGACTTTGCTGGTTGATTAATCTCCGAAGTTGTCTGCCTCGAGCTCTTCCATCTTTGCAAGTGCTGCTTCCTCGTCAGCTCCCTCACACTCGAATGTAATCTCTGCATCCTTCTTGATGCATGCTGCGATGATGTTTACAAGGCTCTTTGCGTTGATTCTCTTGTCGCCGAATACGATTGTTACGTCTGAATCAAACTTGCCTGCCTCTCTTGCGATAACTCCTGCCGGTCTCATGTGAAGTCCCTCTGCTGCTTTTACTACCATTGTCTTGCTTACCATAGTTTTGTCCTCCTGAATTTAAAATTATTGGTTTGTTTATTTCGCTCACACATATGATTAACTGTATCGCCCTCTGCTATTCATCAGCCTGTCATATGTCCGTTGCTTTCTATGGTTTTATTGTACTGTGCGGTATGAGTTTTTTCAATATTCCCCAAAATGCAAAATTGCACCATCTCTGGTGCAATTTTGTATTAATGTGATATTCAGTTCCACCCCAGCTCTTTCCGGATAGCTGCACAAAGCTCATGAGGTGAAGCAGCCTCCCTGAGCCTGTCCGTCGCTCCATTTTCATTCAGAAGCTTTGTGAAATCATGGAAAAATGCCTTTGTCGTGTTGACACTGTCAAAGTTTATCGCAAGCAGAAATATCATGTCTGCCATTCTCTCGCCCCACTCTATCGGCTTGTCGAGACGTATCACAAGTATCTGGCAGCGGTTTACATGCTCAGGCTTTCCGTGCGGTATGGCTATATTGCAGCCCACAGCGGTTGCCTCCACCTTCTCGCGCTCCAGTACATCCCTCGCAAACTCGCTCTGCACTATTCCTTTGTTTATGAGAAGCTGGCACGCACGCTTTAAAACATCCTTGCGGTTTTTCGCCTTTTTCTCAAATATGATAAATTCCTCCGACAGCATCTGTGAAAACTCGCTGACCTCCGCGCTCTGGCCGGTCATGAGCTCAAAGCACTTGTTTCTGATATTTTTCTCATCCTGCGCACTGATTAGTGGAGAAACATACAGAAATCTCATATCCTTGTGGATATCTGCCTGTGTGTCTATGGTCGAGAGTATGAGGTCGCAGTCATACTCGTCAATATGCTCTATGCGGTCTGACGACAAAATGCTTACTATCCTTACATCCGGCACTCTGTTTTCTATTTTGCCCGCTATTATGCTGCCGGTCGCATAGCCTGCTGCACCGATTAACACTGCGCGCACTGTCATAGGATTTCTGTGCAGGGCTCCGCCCACCTGCAAGGCAATAAATGCTATCTCATTCTCACTCGGCATGGCGCCTGTGTACTTTTCGTAGTATCTCGATACCGTAAAGCATACCGTAAAGAGACTGGCATACGATTGTGTGATATCGGAAAGAAACGGATTGTCTATCTCTATGCCAAAATGAGTCCTCGCAATAGAGCCCGGTAAAAAGCTTCGCATGCTCTCACGTAAAAGCTCATTTTCAATCAGATTGGCTGCGAGAAGATTTGACAGATACACTATCATCTCATCCTCTATGCTAAGCGCCTCCTCACAGGACATGACAACGCGGTTTTGTCCCTCGGCACAGGAAAAAAGCATTGCCAGATACATGATTTCAGGCTGTGAGAGGCTTATGCCGTGATATCTTTCCAGAAAGCCAGCTGCCTCCTTTGCCATGTTCTCATGCTCTGTCATTATGAATCCATTTTTCTGTACCTGCTGCTCTGTTTCGGTGCCCGCATCCCCATCACTTGCATCATCACACATTCGGTTCGACAAATCTAACTCATCCGTTTTCAGTTCCTTCTCCACATCCACCCTGAAAAGCGCAATGGCTATGTACTCTGCCAGCATCTGAAATGTGTAATCCGTAAAGATGATATCAAAGCGTCTCTCCACATGATGTATCATATCAACTGCCATCGACAGATTTACGCTTCTGAAATTATTGGCTATCACCTCGGCCGCGCGTCTTGAAAGCCTGTGGTCATCGGTCTTGATAACCTGCTTATCACTGATTGGATATCTGCAGAAATGCCTCATGGCTTTTCTGATATCAAGCTCACTGCCTGTCGCATATATTCCGTAGCCCGCCGTTCTGTGCACCTTAATGCCAAAGAGCAGAAGCTCTGCGTCAAGCTCATTTATATCATCCATGATGACATTTTTGCTGACATTTAACTCCTCTGAAAAAAGCGCATACGTATATGTATCCCAGCCGCTTAGCAGAATATACGATATGTAGTTCTGTCGCTTCTTCTGCGATACTGCTGCCGATTTCCGCCCTGCCACATCCAGAATCTTTCCTATCTGCGCATCGCTAAAGCACGGCTTCATGCCTTTGCCCGGCTTTCTGTCGAGCGTCATAGAGTTTTGCTCACAAAAATCAGCCACCTCCTTCAGATATGTTTTCACACTTCGCTCTGACATACCTGTGGACGCAGCAAGAGCCTTTGATGTGACAAGCTCATTGTTGTGCTCTGCCAGCTTTTCAATTATCAATAGTCCCTTTTCTGAAAGCATAAATCAAAGTTCTCCTGATTATACGTAATTTAACAATTCGACCGGTTCATCTATCAGATTTGTTGCACCATGCTCCTTCAAAAACTCTACATCACGAAATCCCCATGTGACAGATACGCACTCCAGACCTGAGTTTTTCGCTGTGGCGATATCCACATCAGAATCCCCCACATAGATTGCTTCATCTGCACTCACCTGAAGCTCTTTAAGTGCCTTCTGCACCATATCAGGTGCCGGCTTTTTGCGTATACCCTCTTCCTCCATCTCGCCGACTGCCGATGTCATATACTCCTTGAAATAAAGCTGATTGAGCTCCTTTACCGCCGGGTCAAGCTTGTTTGAAACAATAGCAAGCTTTATGCCGTTTAATTTAAGCTCCTTTAAAAGCTCCATGATTCCATCATAAGGTGCTGTATTGTCATTGCAATGAGCCTCATAATATTCCTTGAAATCCGAAAATGTCTTTTCAAACTTTGGATTGTCTGCCCCCTGTGGCACTGCGCGCTCCATCAGAAGCTTTACACCGTTTCCCACAAATCTGCGCACCTCGTCGAGTGTACGCTCCGGCATGCCATTTTGTTTTAATGCATAGTTTGTTGCATTTTTTAAATCCTCAAGTGTATAGAGAAGTGTTCCATCAAGGTCGAAAACGACCGCTTTTTTACGGTTTTCCTCCTCACCCTTTGCTATATGTGTCTTTTCAAATTCTGTCTTGCTTATCATATATGCCTCATTCCTGTCATCATTTGGCAGAACCATAATATCTCCAGGTCTGCCTGATATATAACTGCTGTCATCCTTATTCTTAAATAGCTTTACCTTGTGCTTTAGCACAAATGATCTTGAAAAATCCTCCTCAACAGGTATGCACACTCTGGCATGTGCCATTCCATCCACTATAGTCTCCGTATCCTTATTCTTGAACTTCGGGACATAATCTGTCTGTTTCACAGTAAACCGCCAGTCCTTGTATATCCTGAAGCTTTTGTTCAGCCTGTCCAGATTTAAAATCCGTACACTGCCGTCTTCTCCTATTATGACTACCGTATCTTCACTAACCGGTGTGGAGATATCCCCCTTAGCTGTCCGCACTCCCATGCAGCAGCCCACAGGCAGTATATCCTTTGCAATGATACATCCCATCGGTATCGGGCGTTTTTTATAATCCACTTTTTTGAAGCCACTCGTATCAAAATCTTCTCCGTAAATTATCTTTGTATCGTTTAAATAATCAAAAATCCTCTCTTCCAATAATGATTTGATTGCAGAATCCGAAGGACGTTTGTGTGTACCATCGCTGCTGTACTGAAATCTTGGTGTCACGTCTTTTTCTTTGCAGTAGACATTATAGCTGTCTATCAGCAGATCCATCGGAATAAATCCACCGGCCTTGTAATAATGCCCTCCGCCTGAGCCTATGTCCCTGCACACTTCCTGCGCCATTTCGCTTGCGCTCACCTCTTTTATACAGCTTCTAAACGAAAGCTTCACTCCATTCTTAATCACTGAAAATACCATACATATGTCAATAGCATCCACCTCCAGCACAAAATCGCTTATGATGCCGAGTACATTCGGGTCACATGCCCCTGCCTTTACGATCGCCAGACGATATTCCTCTATATAATCGCGCCCCAGCAATGCTGTTGCGGCTATGTCCAGCTCCTCAAGTGACATGTTGGCATTTCGGAATTTGGCCACTATAGTGTTGTCAAAATCCGCCTCATCGCGCAGGTCCCTATCAAGCGAATGTGTTATCTCGGTAAATTCTCCGGTGTCGGTGTAAAGTCCATAATACAGTGCTGTTGCCAGGTTTCGATTTATCTCTACGCCCTCCTCACGAAGCATATCCCACACAATTGTCGCACATGAGCCCATATAGCTCATGACACGGTTCATAGCAGGAAGCTCTCCCGATACTCTGTGGTGATCTATGACAGCTACATTTTCTGCCTTGAAAAATGTGACATTCCCACCACCGTACTGACAATCGACAGTCACAAGCAGCTGCGGATTGTCTAAAAAATCCACATGCTCTATCGGTATGCCAAGACTGTCTACCATAAGCACCAGATTGCTCTTGTGTATGATATTCCTGCCTCCGTATACAAGTCTGGGACTTTTTCCATTCATCCTCAGGTATTCATAGACTCCAAAGCCGCTTGCCAGTGCATCTGCGTCCGGATTATCATGACATTGCACAATTATGTTTTCAAATTGTAATAAATCACTTAGCTTCATTATTAGCTCCCTGAATAGTTATATTAATTCATTTTCTCATATGTGTATTTATGGTTGCTTCAAATCATCACATTATTTCAGGTACGGAAACAGCAGCGAGCTTCTGTCCTTCTCGTCAAACATCGAATTGTACTGCAGGATATTGTATGCCTTTATCCATTTTGCCTCGTCTCCTGTTGCCTCATCCACATGCATAAAGCACTCATTCTTTTTCGAATAATAGCCCCTTGAATTTATCGCCGGAATCTTCTCCATCAGCTCTGCGAGGAACCGGTTGTATGCCGGCAGATCTATGTTGGCTCTCTCAAGCGTCAGTGTGGACAGGTAGTTGAGGCTCGTCACATCAACTTTCTGTGCATCCGTCTCGTAATTGGTCCATATGAAAAACGGCACCTTGTACAGATTCTCAAGTTCCTGCTCTGTAAGTCCGGAATTGCCCTTGCCATTTAAGAGCTTGATAAAATCATTGCATAATCCCGGCTGGTGGTCTCCAAAAAACACAATCTCTACCGGATCATCCACACCCTTAAAGTATGTGATGAGATTTTCGAGTGCCTTGTCACTTTCATTCAAAAGTGACAGATACTGGTTCGCATCGGTGTATGACGCTCCAACCTTGTAAACCTCCTGATTGAAGTTGTCATATCTCTCACCGTAGCCGCCGTGGTTTTGCATCGTGACACCCATGATGTAAAGCTTCTCGTCATCGCTCTTTTTCTCGTAGCGGTCAATGATCTTATCATAGAGCTCCTGGTCAGTGATATATTCCCTTAGTATCTTTGTCTGGTCAAAATCATCTATAAAGTAAGTCTCATCATAGCCCAGATGCGGATAAACCTTGTTTCTGCTCCAGCCTGTCGCATAGTACGGATGCATCGCAACCGTCGTATAGCCGATATTCTTCAGGTTTGAGACTATGGAGGTCGGATCATCATTTATATACTGCTGATAAACCACCGAGCCGTCCGGCAGAAATGCCATCGAGTTTCCTGTCTCAAATTCCCACTCAGAGTTTGGCGTCTTCGCACCGTACACGGACGAAAGAGCATAGCCTTTAAGCGTATTTTCACTCAGAGAATCCATAAACGGCGTAACCTGCGTGTTGGTCTCAAAATCTCCCACCACCGACAAATCCGCAAACGACTCATTCATGATAACAATGATTGTCGGATTTTTCGCATCAGACTGCGAATATGAGCCATCCGTTTCCTTGAAATTGCCCGCTATCTTGTCAACTGCTGCCCTGCTGTAGCCATCAGGTGCCTTCACAAAGCTGTCCCTTATGCCGAGCACAAAGTTCAGCAGATAGCCGTTTCTGTACGTGCCCTTTTTCTCCCAGGTCTCGGTGTTCAGTGACATGGAATTCATAATGACATACAGCACGCATATTATTGTGAGAAGAATCGAAATAATTCTCATATGGATAGCCGACTCGAACTGCACTTCTATGCGCCTTACCAGCATGATATACAAAACAGCCGCCAGAATCACATACAAAAACTTGTAGTCTATGACGAATTTGTATTTTGTCACGACGGAAAGTCCTGTTCCCGCTGACTTCAAATCCGCATACGTAAACTCATTACCACGGAATTCATAGACAAAATAATCTATAAATCCAAACGCGAGTATGGCAATTGATGCTATGGTACATGTCAGCCTCGTGTTGTTTGTGATAAAAAGTATCACCAGATATATGGCGAGCGCCAGAACCACATTCACCACGCATACCATATCGGTGGTTTTCACAAAGTCCTCATCCGTCAGCAGCACATACTGCACCGAAAAAACAGATAGTATCGCTCCGATGACAAGCAGTATCGCAGCCCAAAGCCACGACAGCTTTACCGGAAGCTCAAGCTTCACATTGATAAGCCCAAAATATGCTGCCGCAAACAAAAGAATCACCCACCAGCTTGCCGATGTAAAGTACCCTACCAGCGCGGCCGCCACTGCTGCAATTCCAAAGTGTATGTTGTTTTGTTTTGTTATCTCAAATTTGATGCTCATTTCTGCCTCTTAATATTGCCTCTTAATGCTTCCTCTTAATGATGCTTCTTAATGTTGCTTCTTAATGCTTTCTCTTAATGCTTTCTCTTAATGTTGCGATTTGATTTTAAATTATATTTCCTAATTAGCAAAGAAGTCCTCAATTTGACTGTATATAATGTGCATCAGATTTGTTCTTGCCTCAACGCTTGCCCACGCAATATGCGGTGTGATAATCAGCTTGTTTGAATCCTTTATCGCACGGAGCGGATTGTCCTCACTCATAGGCTCCTGCGCCAGCACATCAAGACCTGCCGCCGCCAGCTCTCCATCCATAAGCGCCTGTGCCAGATCCGCTTCATTCACTATAGGACCTCTGCCAAGATTTAAAAATATCGCAGATTTTTTCATCTTTTCAAACGCAGCCTTGTCCATCAGACCAAGTGTATCATCTGTGAGCGGTGCATGCACCGACACGATATCAGACGTGGCAAGCAGAGTATCAAAATCCACCCTCTCATAGCCCGGCTGCGAGTTTCTTCCTGAGGTAGAATAATAAACCACATGGCAGCCAAAAGCCTTTGCGATATCAGCCACGCGTCTTCCGATATTTCCAAGCCCCACGATGCCCCAGGTCATACCGCTAATCTGGTGAAACACATTGGAAAAATGCGTAAACGACGTATCACCCACATATTTCTCGCTCTTCACATAATCATCATAATATCTCAGCTTCTCAAGCAGATAAAATAGCAGTGCAAACGTATGCTGCGCCACGGTCTCTGTAGAATACCCTGCGACATTTCTCCATTCAATGCCTCTTTTTGCCAGATATTCTTTATCCAGATTGTTTGTGCCTGTTGCAGTCACACATACGAGCTTTAAATTTTTTGCCTGTCCTATAGATTTTTCATTTACCTCGACCTTATTTAAAACAATCACATCAGCATCCCTTGTGCGCTCCGCTGCTTCCTCTGTTGTCGAAAAATCATATTTGACAACCTCTCCGAGCTTGTCATATTCGGAAAGGTCAATGTCGTCACCAATTGTTTTGGAATCTAAAAATACTATTTTCATGGTTTGTTTCCTCTGTGCTATATATATATTTATTTGTTTTAATTTCTATTTTTAGGGGACTTCGCACTTGCAGGCTGTGATGGTGCGCCAGCATATGGTATATTCCTCAGAAATATATGAAGTCAGCCACAAAAAATGCATCCGGATAGTCTGTTTTATCAGTCTGCTTTTTATCGTCACCGAAGGTTAATGGAACTTTGTGGCAGTTCATATATTTCTTCGGAACACACCATATGCCAGCGATAATGCAGGTTTGCGTGTGCGAAGTCGTCTCAATATACATATAAATATACATATAAATATAAATATACATATAAATATAAATATAAATATATTTATACCACATTTCCGGAAATAAAGCCACTGTATCAGTATTTGATTAAACAAAGCTTAAGAAAGCCCACCATATTAATGATAAATTTCATCAATCTGGTGGGCTTTAACTATTCTGTATCTCTCTTATGTTGGCATTTTATTTCACAGAAAATTTGTAATCTGTCTCTGTGTGGTATGTATCGCCAGCCTTTGTAACAGGTGTACTAAAGTTGGTCTCATTTATTGAGTTTGGATAGAACTGTGTCTCGAGGCAGAATGCATCGCGGTTATTGTATTTGACTCCGCCCTTGCCTTCCTGTCCCACGATAAAGTTGGCAGTATAAAGCTGGATTCCGACACAGTCTGTGTATACCTCCATCTGTATACCACTCTCAGGTGAGTATGCTGTTGCGACCTTTTCTACTCCCGGAGCTGTCTTGTCTATTGCAAAATTGTGATCATATCCGCTTCCATAGTGAAGCTGTGTATCATTTGCCTCGATATCTCTTCCGATTGGCTTAGCCTCTGTAAAATCAAATGGTGTACCCTCAACCGGTGCAATCTCACCTGTAGGAATAGCCTTGGAATCCTTTACAGGTGTGTAATGCTCAGCATTTATCTGCAATGTGTGAGTGTATACGCTTCCTGATGCATGACCATTCAGATTGAAATAGCTATGGTTTGTCATATTAAAGGTAGTTGTCTTATCTGCCTTTGCATTGTATATAATAGCGAGAGCATTTTCTTCTGTTACCTTAAATGTCACATCAACGACTGCATTTCCAGGGAAGCCCTGCTCCAAATCTGCATCCTCTATCTCAAAGGTAATCTCATCTGCCTTCTGCTCCTTAACAGTCCAGAAGCGCTTAGAAAAACCATTTGAGCCACTGTGAAGACTGTTCTCATTGTCATTAGCCTCAAGCTTATATTCCACTCCATCAATATTAACCTTTGCATCAGAAATCCTGTTTGCATATCTACCGACAGTAGCACCAAAATAGCAGTACTCCTTCTCATATGACTTTACATTGTCATATCCTAAAATGACATCTCTCTCATTGCCATCCTTGTCCTTTACAAAAATAGATACAACTGAAGCGCCATAGTCTGTCAAAAGTACTCTCACTCCACTGCCATTGCTGATTTCGTAAAGCGATGCCTCCACTCCTTTTGATGTTGTACCGAAAGTTTTTTTACTCATGCCCCATATCCTCCTTTGGTTACATTATGTTTGTTGCATTTTTTGTAACTTTATGTTTGTTACATTTTGTTTTAGTACATTATGCTTTTTACATTATGTTCTGTTATTCTTTGCTTGGTAGCATTTCGATTGCATAATCGCATTTTTCTTATTCTACGCATTCCTTTGTATTTTACTTCTTTTGATCGCATAAGTAAACTTTTTCGTGCAAATATCCGATAAAATATTTATAACAAATATTTAAGTGCAATTATACGTTCAAAATAAAACCTAAAATCGTAGTTATAACGCAATTATTTTAAACTTTAAAATTTAAAAACATAAAGAGGATTAACATGAGTACACGAGTAAGTTCAGCAACAAATCTTTCAGCAACATATTTTATGAGAAATTTTTATTCAAACAACCGCGATGCCATGAAATCATCCAAACGCAAAGAATATAGTATTACAGAGCTCGCTTACGATGATTCAACCGCCCTGCACCTCGCAGCTAAAAAATTAAAGAACTACAAGTATTCGGACGACGAAAATACCGATAACATCCGCGGAACAGTCATGGCTCTTGTTGACACATACAATAATTCCATTGATTCCGCCTCAAACAGCAGTTCAAGCTCCATGAAGCGTTATGCCAAGCAGCTCAAAAAGCTGGCAAGCAAATACACCGACGAGCTTGAGGACATTGGCATCACAATAAACAAGGACGGTACTCTGAAAGCTAATGAGGAGCTCGTCAAAAAAGCCGACGCAGACACTCTTAATTCTCTGTTCGGAAATGACAATGACTTCACAAGCAGTCTGTATCGTGTCTCACGCCAGATGAGCAGCTCGTCATATGATGATTACTACACATCTCTGCGGGCAGGAAGCAATATAAATCTGACGGTGTAAATCTAACGGTGTTTTTTATAATGTAATTTTAGCATTTCAACTGTAGAATTTCGACTTTGCAAAAGAATAATAGATAATAAATATTTGGCTGTCTTTTTTTAAATTAGAGCAAAAAAAAGACAGCCATCGTTCTGCTGTCTTTTAGGAGAAGGTATTTTACTATGGGGATAGTAAAAAATATATAATGTATTGGGGGGTTTTTACAGTTATTATAGTATCACCTTGGCCTCTGAAAGTGTTAACAAACATGCACAAATTTTCGATTATTTTTTGTGCAGTTTTACTAATTAAAATACGTTGTCCGGAGTTCGAACCCTCCGATGTCTTGCATTAAAAAACGCCTCTCTAAGAGAGACGTTTTTCAATGAGACATCGGGGATTCGAACCCCGGACAACTTGATTAAAAGTCAAGTGCTCT
>ENA-UAMM01000650-UAMM01000650.1-human-gut-metagenome-genome-assembly--contig:-NODE-650-length-12722-cov-4.552301_pt1 | contig 12722 bp, 8 predicted proteins | sample MGYA00243284_ERZ654499 | MGnify/ENA primary metagenome ERZ654499 (study PRJEB26926, sample SAMN06164397) | human gut metagenome | biome: ENVO:00009003; feature: ENVO:2100002; material: ENVO:00002003... | reverse complement strand
GGGCTCGGAGATGTGTATAAGAGACAGATGTGATGGTTGAGGATATTCACGTTATTAGTGCCGGTATGATTAATTTTATGAATAGCGGAACAAAAGACGAGTGGGCTTTGCGTTCTTACTTTGGTCGTGTCAACTATGCTTTTGACGGCAAATACCTGTTTGAAGCCAATCTGCGTGCCGATGGAACTTCAAGGTTTGCCAAAGGCAATCGTTGGGGATATTTTCCGTCATTCTCGGCAGGATGGAACTTTTCACGTGAAAAATTCATGGAGTTCGCTACTCCGGTATTGAGCTCGGGTAAGCTGCGTGCTTCCTGGGGTGAGTTGGGAAATCAAAACATTCCCGGTAATTACTACCCCTACTTGTCACCTATCATAACCGAAGAGTCTTATCCTATCGGAGCTTCTAATACACCTGTTATGGGGCTTTGGCAAAACAAGATCGGTAATCCCGACATTAAGTGGGAAACCATCCGCATGCTTAATTTCGGAATGGATCTTAGTTTTTTGAACAATAGACTGAATGTGGACTTCGATTGGTATAAGAAAGAAAATATCGATGCATTGGTTCGTCCCGATGTCCCGGCTATTGTCGGGGTTCCTAGTAGTAATGTAGGTTATGTCAACCTTGGTAAGATTGATGTCAAAGGATGGGAACTTAATCTGTCATGGCGTGATAAGATCGGAAATGTAAATTACAATCTCGGGTTCAATCTGTCGGACGCCCGTAATAAAATTACCGATTTGGGTGGGACTCCGGAGTCTCTGACCAGTACGGCTTCCGGTTCGTATCGTCGGGTAGGTGATCCGATAGGTGCTTTCTATGGTTATCTGACCGATGGGCTGGCACAAGTGTATGACTTCGAATCAGTGAATACAACTACAGGTAAGTACCAGAAACCGAAGTTTCCTCTTGTTGCATCACAAAACGGCATTGTACAGCCCGGAGACATTAAGTACCGGGACATCAGTGGTCCTGACGGTGCTCCCGACGGGGTAGTTGATGACTACGATAAAGTGGTGTTCGGTGATAGAGATCCTCATTATACTTATGCAATCAAAGGTGGTTTGGAATGGAAAGGCATCGACTTCAGTTTCTATTTGCAAGGAGTAGGCAAAGTTGCCGGTTACCTTGAGGATGAGGCTCGGCATGCGTTTATCAATGACTACTCGATCCCTAAAAAAGAGCATCTTGACAGATGGACGCCTATGAATCCAAATGCTTCTTATCCCAGACTTTATCAGTCGCAGGAGCACAACAGGCTCTTCAGTGATTACTGGAAAGAGGATGCATCGTACTTGCGCCTGAAGAATATTCAGATAGGTTATCGTTTTCCTACCCGAATGGTGGCACCTCTTGGCATTAATAGTCTTAGAGTATATGCTTCGGCAGATAACTTGTTTACTAAAACCGATTACTTCGGAGCTTATGACCCTGAAGTGAGGACCACCAGCGGAGATGTCTATCCGCAAGTAAAAACCTATGTTTTTGGATTATCAGTAACATTCTAACCTATTAAATGACCATAAAGATGAAATACTCAAAATACTTTTTAATCATTGCTTTATTGGGTATAGTTACCTCATGTAGCGATTTTCTGGATAGAACGAATCCTAACGAGCCGGACAATGTAACATTCTGGGTAAATGAAGATCAGCTTGAAAATGCCTTGCCTCCCTGTTACGAAGCTTTGCAAAAAGACTATCTCGTGAATTGGACCGAATCAACGGCCGAAACTGTTATGTGGGGGAATATTACCAGTGGACTGAGTAAGGTTTCGGGAGGCAAGCACTCTTATACTGATGGCTTTCCTTTCACTACTTATTGGACAGGAGCGTATAGTTATATTTATCGCTGCAATAATTTCCTGGACAATTATAATAAAGCGCAGGTAGCTCAAAGTAAGAAAGACGTTTATGCCGCAGAAGTAAAAACCATCCGGGCGCTTATGTACTTTTACCTCACGACATTTTGGGGGGATGTTCCCTGGGTAGGAGAAGTCATCCAGCCCGAAGATGCATATATCGAACGTACTCCTAGAGAGAAAGTCATTGATCTGCTCGTCGAGGATTTGAAATGGGCGGCAGAGCGCATGCCTGAAGAAAGATATACAGGAGACAAGCTGGGAAGACTCGACCGCTGGGGCGCTTTGGCTATATTGGCACGTATTGCCTTGCAAAACGAAAGGTGGGAACTGGCTGCAAAAACGAGTGAATATATCATCGAAAACAGTCCCTATGGCCTGTATGAATATGAAAAACTGTTCCATCACGAAGGGGATGTCGAGAATGATCCGAAAAATATCGAAGCCATCGTATATAGCCTTTTTGTACCCGAAATCCGTACGCAAAGTCTGCCCAATGAAACTTGCTGTCCGACAGACTACATACGTCTCAATCCGACGAAGTCGTTAGTGGATGCTTATCTGTGTACAGACGGTAAGCCGGCAAAAACCGGACTGGAATATTATAAAAAGACCGGTGTGCAGACCTCATCGTTATACAAGTCGCCTGAAGAGCATTATGTGGATTACTTCCGGAACAGAGATCCTAGAATGAAGATGACTTTATATGCTCCGGGTGACAAATGGCCGGGAGGAGATGACGGTGACCCTGATGCGGATAAGGCCAACGAGACATTTAATTTGCCTCGTTTTGCTTCATTGCAAAATAATAACCGTGTGGGGGCAAATAGCCGTACAGGCTTCTATCTGAAAAAGTATAACGATATTGATTTGGCCGGTTCGAGTGTAGACGGACATGGGAATCTTAATGTCATCCGTTTTGCCGAAATCTTGCTGATTTGGGCCGAAGCCACTTTCGAACTGCAAGGCAAGAATCTGACACAAGCACAGATTGACTACTCCATTAACAGGCTTAGAGATCGTGTGAATATGCATCGTATGAACCTCGACGAACTTAGCGCATGGGGGATGGATCTCGAAACCGAATTGAGAAGAGAACGTCGCATTGAGTTGGCAGGTGAAGGAACAAGATACGCCGATGTGATGCGCTGGCGTGAAGGCGAACTTCGCTTTGGACGTGCCATCACCGGTCCCAGCCTGAAAGTTTGTATGAATGATTTGGGCGCCAACCCATATCCCGATACCGGAGTAGATGAGTTTGGTGATGTTATCTACGAAAAATCTACCGCGGAAGGCGGCGCGCGTTACTTCGACGCAACGAAACATTATTTGTGGCCCGTGCCTAATCCCGAGCGTCAGAAGAACCCTCTGTTAGGACAAAATCCGGGCTGGGAAAAGTAATCATTAAAAAATAGAAATCATGTATTCAATGAAGAAATATTTATTATTGTTTTTATGCCTGACTTTGGGCGTTGCCTATGCGCAAGATACTCTACGGGTACGGGTAATGACCTATAATTTGAGATTTGGCGAACTGGCATCTTTAGAGGAACTTGCTCATCACATCAAATCCTTCAAGCCTGATTTTGTGGCACTTCAGGAAGTGGATAGCAAAACAGACCGTAAGCGTACCCCGCATCAGAAGGGAAAGGATTTTATATCCGAACTTGCCTATCATACAGGGATGTTTGGGCTTTACGGAAAGACGATTGATTATTCTACCGGTTATTATGGCATTGGGATGTTAAGTAAATATCCATATATTTCTGTACAAAAGATAATGCTGCCCCATCCGGTCAAAGAGCATGAGAGGCGGGCCATGCTGGAGGGATTATTCGAAATGGGGAATGATACCATTGTTTTTACCTCTACGCATCTGGACGTCAACTCTCAAGAAACAAGGGCGGAGCAAATAAAATTTATTACCGGGCATTTCAAAAATTATAAATATCCTATAATTTTGGGAGGTGATTTCAACGCGCGTCATTACTCCGAGGCAATACGTGGTATGGATAGTTGGTTTGCTGCGAGTAACGATGATTTCGGGATGCCGGCATGGAAACCTGTGATTAAGATTGATTACTTGTTTGCATACCCGCAAAAAGGATGGCGTGTGATTAGTACGCAAACTGTTCAGTCGCTTTTGTCAGACCATTTACCGATTATTACGGAACTGGAATATGTGAAGGAAGCATCGAAGAAAAAATATTGATACTCACTTATAACATTTATGATTTTCTATGATACATACAATAATCAAGTATTTACTGATTTCAACAACGCTTTTTTTCTGCTCATGCCACAAGCCTAAGACGGATATTATCACCCCCGCCAAACAGTTAATAGAACGTCAGATTGGGGAAAGAGCACAGTCTATCCACTTTGAATATATCGAACCATCCGATGGTAAAGATATATTCGAAGTGATAGCAAGCGACGGCCAGCTTACCCTAAGGGGAAGTAGCTCCGTTGCTATCTGTTACGCTTTTCATACGTACATGAAAGAGGCCTGCAAGAGTATGAAAACATGGAGCGGTGAACATATAACGTCGGTGATGCCGTGGCCTGATTATGAATTGTATGAACAGGTGTCCCCTTATGAGTTGCGCTATTTTCTTAATGTTTGTACATTCGGCTACACTACCCCTTACTGGGACTGGGAGCGTTGGGAGAAGGAAATTGACAGGATGGCTCTTTATGGTGTAAATATGCCCTTGGCTACCGTGGCCAGCGAAGCCATTGCGGAACGGGTATGGCTGCGTATGGGATTGGCTAAAGAAGAAATCCGTGAATTTTTCACTGCCCCTGCACACCTTCCCTGGCATCGCATGGGCAATCTGAACAAGTGGGACGGTCCCTTATCTGATGCATGGCAACAGAACCAAATCGCTTTGCAGCATCAAATCCTGACCCGTATGCGCGAGTTGGGTATGCAGCCCATAGCACCTGCGTTTGCAGGTTTCGTGCCGGAAGCATTCGTACAGAAACATCCCGATACGCAATTCCGACACATGCGGTGGGGTGGTTTTGATGAAGAGTACAATGCCTATGTATTGCCACCGGATTCGCCTTTCTTCGAAGAGATAGGCAAACTGTTTGTCGAAGAGTGGGAAAAAGAGTTTGGAGAAAATACGTATTATCTCTCGGATAGTTTTAATGAGATGGAACTGCCTATCGATAAGGAAGATAAAGAAGCGAAATGTAAGTTATTGGCCGAGTATGGAGAAACGATCTATAAATCAATTGCAGCCGGAAACCCGGATGCCGTTTGGGTTACACAGGGATGGACATTCGGATATCAACATTCATTCTGGGATAAAGAATCGCTTAAAGCCCTGTTGAGCAATGTACCTGATGATAAAATGATTATCATTGATTTGGGCAATGATTATCCGAAATGGGTATGGAACACCGAACAAACATGGAAAGTACATGATGGATTTTACGGAAAGAAATGGATATTCAGCTATGTACCCAACTTTGGCGGGAAAAACACCATGACAGGAGACTTGGACATGTATGCAAGCTCCTCGGTCAAAGCGTTACGTGCAGCTAATAAAGGTAACTTGATTGGGTTCGGTTCTGCCCCTGAAGGACTCGAAAACAATGAGGTTGTTTACGAATTGTTGGCCGATATGGGATGGTCATCAGATAGTATCGATCTGGACGATTGGATGAAGATGTACTGTGAGGCCCGTTATGGGGGATATCCCGATGCCATGGAGGAAGCTTGGAAACTCTTTCGGAAGACAGCATATAGTTCTTTGTATTCATACCCCCGTTTTACCTGGCAAACTGTAATTCCCGATCAACGGCGGATCAGTAAAATCGACCTTAGTGATGATTATTTGCAAGCTATACGTTTGTATGCTAGTTGCGCTGACGAACTGAAAAGCTCTGAATTATACAGAAACGACCTCATAGAGTTTGTTTCGTATTATGTAGCGGCTAAAGCTGAGAATTTTTATAAGCAGGCCCTAAAAGATGATTTGGAGAATCGTGTTCTCGCAGCGCAACGTAATCTGCAACAAACTGTTGATTTATTGATGGACGTTGACAGGCTGTTGGCTTCTCATCCTTTATATCGATTAGAAGAATGGGTGGAACTTGCGCGCAATAGCGGAACAACTCTTCAGGAAAAAGATGCTTATGAAGCAAATGCCAAACGCTTGATTACAAGTTGGGGTGGTATCCAGGAGGATTATGCCGCCCGTTTCTGGAGCGGACTGATTAAAGACTACTATATCCCTCGTATACAGCTCTATTTCACAAAAGATCGGGATAAAATCCGGGAATGGGAGGAGCAATGGATTACATCTCCCTGGAGCAACAGTACGACTCCGTTTGATGACCCGGTCAAGGCTGCATTGAATTTAATAGAGAAAACAAATAAGTGATAGCTTTTATGAAAAAGATTGTATTGGCATTCGACTCGTTTAAAGGTTCGGTCGGTTCTTTCGAGATAGCAAAAGCTGCCGAAAAAGCGATTCAGGAGGAATTACCCGACTGTCAGATTATACGTTTCCCCATAGCTGATGGCGGCGAAGGGACTACAGAAGCTCTATGCTCTGCCCTTCATGCTCAAACGGTGTCATGTCGGGTGCATGATCCATTCATGAAGCCAATTGAAGTATCGTATGGCATCGTAAACAATGGTGCGATGGCTATTATCGAAATGGCCTCGGCCTGCGGTCTGCCATTGATTGATTCAAATCGAAGAAATCCCATGAAGACTACGACTTATGGAGTTGGAGAAATGGTTGCTGACGCATTAAAACGCGGGTGTCGGGAATTCATTATCGGGATCGGCGGAAGTGCTACAAATGATGCGGGAATAGGTCTGCTGAAGGCTTTAGGTGCACGTTTCTTAGATAGTGGAAACGGTGGGTTGGAGCCTGTCGGCGAAAATCTGATAAAAGTCCATCAAATAGATATTTCCCAATTAAATCCGGCATTGAAGGATAGTAAATTTATGATTGCCTGTGATGTTAGTAATCCATTTTTTGGAGAAGAGGGTGCGGCCTATGTATATGCTCCCCAAAAAGGGGCAAATAGTTTGCAAGTGATAGAGTTGGACAATGGGTTGCGGCATTATGCACAGGTGATAAAGGAATATACAAATATGGATATATCGCAGCTTCCAGGTGCCGGAGCCGCTGGAGGAATGGGAGGTGGCCTGCTTCCGTTTTTGAATGCAGAATTGCAATCCGGAATAGAAGTTATATTGAAAACGCTTCGTTTCGAGGAGGTCGTTCGACAGGCAGATCTGATACTGACTGGAGAGGGGAAACTGGATCGCCAGACTGGTATGGGAAAGGCACTGGACGGAATTTTACGTGTCGGTGAGAAATGTCAGGTTCCGGTGATAGCGTTTGGGGGAGCAGTCGAAGCCACCGAAGCGCTTAATAGGATGGGGTTTACTGCCGTACTGCCTATTCAACCTTTTCCGGTAACACTTGAAGAGGCGATGCAACCGGAGTTTACGAAAGAAAACATAGAGAGAACGGTGCGACAGGTGGTGAGAATCATAAAACAATTTACTAAATAATACTCAATGACAGCGATAGGCGCATTAATCGGGCTTTCATTATCCATACTGTTAATCATAAGAAAGCTTTCTCCGACATACAGTCTGATTATCGGAGCGATAGTCGGAGGGTTGTTGGGAGGACTATCTTTGAATGAGACCGTTACGGTGATGACCGAAGGGGTGAAAGAGGTCACCCCGGCGGTATTGCGGATTCTGACAGCCGGAGTCTTGTCAGGCATATTGATACAAACCGGAGCTACCACGGTCATCTCCAATGCGATTATAAACAAAATGGGTGAAAAACGGGTATTTATGGCATTGGCACTCGCAACGATGTTGCTTTGTACGGTAGGCGTCTTTATTGATGTGGCAGTGATAACCGTTGCGCCGGTGGCTCTTTCGATAGGCAAGCGTCTAAATCTGTCTCCATCTGTATTGCTTATTGCTATGATCGGGGGAGGTAAATGTGGAAATATCATATCACCTAACCCGAACACCATTATAGCAGCCGGAAATTTTAATGCAGATCTATCGGCTGTAATGTTTGCCAATATTTTACCGGCAGTGATCGGTTTGTTTTTCACTGTTTTCGTTATTGTTCGTCTAATGCCTCAATCGGTAAAAAACAAAAAAACAATGATGCAAACAGAGGATAAAGAGGAAGAGAGAAATCTTCCTTCGTTAAGAACCAGTCTGATTGCTCCTGTTGTTACGATTGTTTTATTGGCATTACGTCCTGCGGTAGGAATTAATATCGATCCTTTGATAGCTTTGCCGGTAGGTGGGTTATGTGGTGCTATCTGTATGAAACAATGGAAAAATATTCTTCCGAGTATAGCATATGGGCTGCAAAAGATGTCTGTGGTAGCTATTCTGTTGATAGGAACTGGAACTATTGCCGGCATCATAAAGAACTCTTCTTTGAAAGATTGGATTCTTACAGGATTGGATCATGCTCATATGAGTGATGTATTGATTACTCCTATATCAGGCGCGTTGATGTCGGCGGCTACCGCATCGACAACAGCCGGAGCGACACTGGCTTCTTCTTCGTTCGCTGAAACGATATTGGCTATAGGTATTTCTGCGGTTTGGGGAGCGGCTATGATTAATTCCGGAGCTACAGTTCTTGACCATTTGCCACATGGCTCGTTCTTTCATGCGACAGGAGGGGTATGTGAACTTAACTTTAAGGAACGTTTGAAGCTGATACCTTATGAATCGCTTATAGGGATAGTGTTAGCTGCCGGAACAGCTATTTTATATATAATAAGTAATTAAAAGAAGCAGGCATTATGAATCCGAACAAACGGTTACTTTCGCTTGATGTACTTCGGGGTATTACTGTTGCCGGGATGATCTTGGTCAACAACACAGGAAAGTGTGGCTATAACTATGCTGTGTTCGCACATGCCAAGTGGGATGGCTTTTCGCCGGCTGATCTGGTATTTCCGATGTTTATGTTCCTGATGGGTATTTCGACCTACATCTCCTTGTGTAAGTATAACTTCCAGTATCGATCGGCGATTGCGAAAATCATAAAAAGAAGTCTCTTGTTAATATTGATCGGTCTGGTTATAGAGTGGTTCCTTACAGCAATAGATAGTGCTAACTATTTTGATTTGAGTCAGCTCCGGTTGATGGGTGTTATGCAACGGCTTGGGATTTGTTATGGCATTACAGCCTTATTGGCTGTAAAAATACCTCATAAGTGGTTTATGCCATTAGCCATCGTTTTGCTGGCTGCCTACTTTATATTTCAGTTATTTGGAAACGGATTTGAGAAAAGTGCGGATAATATCATCGGGATGATTGATTCGGCTATTTTAGGATCTAACCACATGTATCTTCAGGGCCGCCAGTTTGTCGATCCCGAGGGGATACTTAGTACGATTCCCGCTGTGTCTCAAGTAATGATCGGTTTTGTTTGCGGAAAGATAATCATCGATATTAAAGACAATGACTGCCGGATGCTGAATCTATTCCTTATAGGTACCACGCTGTTGTTTGCCGGCTATTTGTTAAGCTATGCCTGTCCTTTGAACAAACGTTTGTGGTCTCCTTCGTTTGTTTTGCTTACTTGTGGGATTGCGGCATTGGCATTGGCATTGCTGCTTTATATCATTGATGTGAAGCAGAATAAAAAGTGGTTTTCGTTTTTCGAAGCATTTGGAGCGAATCCGCTTGTAATTTATGTGTTTAGTTGCATAGTCGGAGGATTGCTTGTGCATTGGCATATCCATACGGCTGTATTCAACAATTTGTTTAACCCGTTATTCGGAAATTACTTCGGTTCATTTATGTACGGTGTATTTTTCCTGTTGTTCAATGGGCTGTTGGGATATGTTTTGTTAAAAAGAAAAATCTATATAAAATTATAAATCAGAATGAAAAGAAAAAGTGTATACACATGTCTGGTTATGCTACTTATGTCGTTGGTTCTTCAGGCTAAAGACAAAGACGTAGCTGTTGCGGAAGCATTATTGAAACGTTTGCTGCCGTCATACATCGAGAGTTTTCAGTTTCAAAAGTTAAAAGGAGAGAAAGACTGCTTTACGATAGAGTCCGTAAAAGATAAAATTGTAATCGGTGGAAACAACGCCAATTCAATGGCGATGGGACTGAACCATTACTTGAAATATTACTGTCTCACTACAGTGTCATGGTATGCGGATATAGCCGTTGAAATCCCTGAAGAATTGCCGATGGTTGGTGAGAAGGTTGTTTCGGAAGCGAGAGTGGATACTCGTTTTTTCCTGAATTACTGCACGTATGGTTACACGATGCCTTGGTGGCAATGGAAAGAATGGGAGCGCTTTATTGACTGGATGGCCCTTAATGGTATAAATATGCCTTTGGCAATTACCGGACAAGAAGCTGTGTGGTATAAAGTCTGGTCGAAAATGGGAATGTCGGACATCGAAATACGCTCTTACTTCACGGGACCGCCGTATCTGCCCTGGCATCGGATGGCTAACATAGATCGCTGGAATGGTCCGTTGCCGATGGAATGGTTGGAACACCAGGTAAACTTGCAGAAAAAAATACTTGCACGTGAGCGTGAATTGAATATGAAGCCCGTATTACCAGCTTTCGCCGGACATGTACCTGCCGATTTAAAACGGATTTATCCCGAGGCTGATATTCAACATTTGGGCAAATGGGCCGGCTTTGCTGATGCATACCGTTGTAACTTTCTGAACCCTAACGATGCTTTGTTTGCGAAAATTCAGAAACTATTTCTTGATGAACAAAAAAAACTTTTCGGAACCGATCATATTTATGGTTTAGATCCTTTCAACGAGGTTGACCCACCCAGTTTCGAACCTGAATATTTGCGGAAGATAGCATCGGATATGTACGCTACATTGACGGCTGCCGATCCCAAAGCCCAATGGATGCAAATGACGTGGATGTTTTATTTTGATAAAGATAAATGGACTTCCGAGCGAATGAAGGCTTTGTTGACAGGAGTGCCACAGAATAAAATGATATTACTTGATTATCATTGTGAAAATGTTGAATTATGGAAAAGAACAGAGCATTTTCATGATCAGCCCTATATTTGGTGTTATCTGGGCAATTTCGGGGGAAACACAACTTTGACAGGTAACGTCAAAGAAAGTGGCGCACGACTTGAGAATGCTCTCATGAACGGTGGAGGTAACCTTAAAGGAATCGGCTCTACGCTGGAAGGATTGGACGTGGTGCAATTTCCCTACGAATACATTCTTGAGAAAGCATGGAATCTGAATGTAGATGATAATAAATGGATTGAATGTCTGGCTGACAGACATGTGGGATGCGTGTCGCAGCCTGTACGCGATGCTTGGAAACTATTATTCAATGACATTTATGTACAGGTTCCGCGCACATTGGGTACTTTACCCGGGTATCGCCCTGAATTGAATAAAAACAGTGAAAAACGGACAAGTAATGTGTATAGTAATGTTGAGTTATTAGAGGTTTGGCGAAAACTGAACGAAGCGCCTTCTGACCGGAGAGATGCTTTTCGCTTGGATTTGATTACTGTAGGCAGACAGGTGCTTGGAAACTACTTTCTTGATGTGAAAATGGAGTTTGATAGGATGGTTGAAGCCAAAGATTATCAGGCTTTGAAGGCTTGCGGCGAGAAAATGAAAGAGATATTGAATGACTTGGATAAGCTGAATGCCTTTCATCCTTACTGTTCGCTGGATAAATGGATTGAGGATGCACGGAAGATGGGAGACTCCCCTCAATTGAAAGACTATTATGAAAAGAATGCCCGCAACTTGATTACTACCTGGGGAGGGAGCCTGAACGATTATGCCAGTCGTTCGTGGGCGGGACTGATAAGTGATTATTATTCAAAACGCTGGGAGGTGTATATCAATACATTCATCAATGCGGTCGGGGAAGGTGTAACGGTCGATCAGAAACAACTTGAAAATAAATTAAAGGAAATAGAGGAAAGCTGGGTGAATGCAACTGAGCGGAAAAATACTCGAAAAGATGTTCATTTAACAACTGGTGGATTATTATCATTTTCAGCTTTTTTATTCAGTAAATATCAAAGACTGGTGAAATAAAGAAGAGGCCTGTTTCATTTATTGCTCGCGAATCATGCTATATCAGAAAGAATTAATATATTTGAAAATAAAGGCTTGAGATGATAAGTTTTTATTTTTATATTTAAAATGATTAAGATGTCCCAGAAATACTCACAGGATGAAGCCCAAGCTTTGGTTAAGGCTCTGAAAGGGGGGAACCAGCTGGCATTTAGTATTGTATACAAGATGTATGCGGCGCAGACCTTTTCTTTAGCATTTAAATATTTGCAGAATAAGGAATTGGCTGAAGATGCTGTGCAGAACTTATTCTTAAAACTCTGGCTGAAAAAAGAAGAAATCGACGAGACAAAACCTATAAACAGATACCTTTTTACGATGTTGAAGAATGATCTGCTCAATACGTTGAGAGATTCAAAGAAAAATATCTATTAACTTGAGGATTGTCTTTCAATGGTTTTGGAATTGGAAGACGATTCTCAAAACGAAAACCTTAAACAAGAACAAATGAACATCATACAGCAAGCCCTTGAACAACTTTCGCCGCAACGCCGCAAAGTTTTTGAAATGAAAGTTTCGGGAAAATACTCCAATCAGGAAATAGCCGATAAACTTAATCTTTCGATCAATACAATTAAATTTCAATATAGCCAATCTTTGAAGCAGATTCGCGCGACAGTGGGAGAGCTTAGCCTATTGTTGCTTTATTGTATGATGTAGTTTTATCACTTTTTGCTGATATGGAACGTTCTTTTGAATTAACACGGTTTAACGTAGC
>ENA-UAMM01000641-UAMM01000641.1-human-gut-metagenome-genome-assembly--contig:-NODE-641-length-12796-cov-12.858331_pt1 | contig 12796 bp, 6 predicted proteins | sample MGYA00243284_ERZ654499 | MGnify/ENA primary metagenome ERZ654499 (study PRJEB26926, sample SAMN06164397) | human gut metagenome | biome: ENVO:00009003; feature: ENVO:2100002; material: ENVO:00002003... | reverse complement strand
GGATCCGCCTTGTACAGCTTATCACCCTGTTCAGTGACTATAATAAACTTATACATCTGACCCTTTTGCGCTCCCGGTACAAAAAGCTCATACACTCCCATGGTTTCCGGCTCTACACGCTTCATCTCATGACTGGTCTCATTCCAGTCGTTAAACTCACCAAACACGTATACTTCCCTCGCATGTGGCGCCCAGACGTCAAAGCACACTCCTTTTTTTCCTTTACGCTCAGCTAAGTGAGCACCCATCTTCTTGTAGATATCATAGTGTGTTGCCTGACCAAACAGGTAACAATCCATTGCTGTAAAATTACACATATATATACCCCCCATAAGTATTTATTTTTCCCTGAAATGATCCTCTTTGAGTACAATTCGGTCATCATCTGTATATCGCCTGGCTGTCAGAATACTTATAGCCTTCTTAAGTCCGCTGTGAGCCTCCCTGTCTATGGCCTCGTCAATTATATCCTTGACCTCTGTCAGAGTGGTAGCCTGGTCTATCCTCTCAATATTGCTGATTCTGTTATGCAATGCCAGAATAGCCATCTCATCTATCTTGTACCCAAGCTCTGCAGAGTACGATTTGGCAAACAATACGAGTTCATCATTTGTAAAAATAGGAACCGATATCTTTTCCGTGAACTTGGATGCAAAGCCCTCATCCATTGAGAGAGCCTTCTTTATACCCTTTGATGTATCCTCAAGTATATAGAGTGTTCCTGTAATATCATGCTCCATCAAAAATGATAGCTGGGCAGCTATGCTGCGGTCGATATCACCGGCTCTTTCTATGATGAGACAGCCTCCTGTTATCTTTCTGACTACCTGCTGCACATCCTTTTTATTGAGTGCGGCAGCATCAATCTTGCCCATCTTTCCTGTAAGCTGTTCACCATCTTTTTGTAATACCTTTATAAAGCTTGTAGCAAGCATTGTCTTTCCGCAACCCTGCTCTCCCTGTATAATGAGGTTGCCTGTGGATGCGTTTTCTTTCCTGTTGAAATGATCAAGCACTGCATTATATGCCTTGCAGATCTGATCCTCCATACCCTTTACCGGTATGAAATATGAAAATATAGCTTTCTGTTCGCTTGTAAGCTCTTTTATATGTTTTGTTTCTTTCAATTTCGAGTCATCTTCTTCGCTGTCTAAATCCTCCGGCAATGAAATATCCGGCATTTTTCTTGTCTTAGCCATATCCAGCTTCTTCTCCAGTCCCGGATTCTTTGCTGTCATCTTGGCTATTTCCTGCTCGATAAATGATGTCACATGATCAAAATCTCTCTTCTCAGAAACGTTTTCTTTCTCCTGTGAAGTCTCATCATCTGATGTATCATCATCGACATTTAACATATCATCTGTTATTTCAGGCATCATGGTAGTCGGCTGCATGAGTATCTCGTCTTTCTCAGACTCCTCTGCCATAATTATATCCTCCGGCTCTCCAACCGGTTCCTTGACTTCATCTGCAGCCTCTTCCGGTGCTTCCTGCGGCTCCTGTGCTTCGTCTATAGCCTCTTTGGGTGCTTCCTGTGACTCCTGCACTTCGTCTATAGTATCTTCCGGTGCTTCCTGTGACTCCTGCACTTCGTCTATAGCCTCTTCCGGTGCTTCCTGCGGCTCCTGTACTTCATCCACAGTCTCCTCTGCATAAAGCTCCTGCATATCCGGTTTCTGCTCTTCTTCAGGCTCCTTCACGGCAGCTTTCTGCTCTATAATATCAACCGGGACCTTCAAATACTCCTCCTCAAGAAGTTCCTTCGGAGTGACACCTGCATCCAGCTTTGGAATGACATCATTTAGTCTCTCCATGATGTCTCCTGCCTCCTGAAGTGCTCTTGCCTTAGCTGACTCAAGTTTCTGCTGCTCAGCCTCTTTAAGTGCAATTTCAGCCGCATGTCTGGTCTTTTCCCATTCTTCAAGCACATCCTGTATAGACATCTGTCCTGTAATCTGATGCTCAAGCTGAGTCTTTTCACTCATGACCATAGACATCTGTCCGTCAGCGTCTTCACCCAAAAGCTCCTTGAAATTCAACTTAAGTGAACCATCTATCTCTTCATCTGTAGCGATATGCTCTGTCTCTTCCGGCTGCTGTACATACTCTTCCTGCTCCTTTTCGAGCTTGAGATAAGGAATATCCTCAACTATCTTTTTGATGGTATCCATCGTATCAGCAACTTCATTCTTGCCCTTGGCCTCCATGATCTGCTGCATACCCTTGGCAATCTCCTGCTGTAAATTTACAGTATTGAACTTCTCCTGATTTACAGTAATCTGCGGAATAGTTACGTCATCATGCACTATCTCTCCGCCCTTTACCATCTCCATGGCACCTATCTCAGTGACCTCAGCCTCATCCTTTATCTTAGCCGGCTTTTCCTTCTCTGCCTTGAATCGTCTGTACTTTTCCTCCTGAGCCTTGGTAAGTGGCTGATAAAGCATCTTAAGCTCCAGCGCACGCTCCACATATGGTCCGTCTCCGAACCACAGAATGAGCTCATCGCAGGCATCTATACACTTATCGGCTTTTCCGGCCTTGTGGTATAGATATGCAAGCTCGTATGCCCACTCCTCAGTGTATTCTTCATCCTTGTACTCTTCAAGAATAGTGATAAGCTCATCAAATGAAGCTCCCTGCCCTTTTTTGATGGCATATCTTAATACATACTTCATATCATCATGAGGCGCTATCTCAACAAACTCATCATAATACTCTGTAGCAGCATCATAATCACCCATCTTGATGGCGACCTCAGCCAGTCTGTATATAATCATCCTGCCGATTGGTGAACGGTCATAGGCCATTAAAAGTATGTCCCTTGCATCCTGGTATCTTTCGGCCTTCTCGTAGATTTCGCCGATTTTAACGAGTGTATTTACATTTTTAATTTTGTTCCAATTTATGCTATCCGCAATCTCTGCTGCGCTCATATAGCCCTCCTCGGCGCTTAGGGCTTTTATCTGATCCAGCTTGAGATTGTATTCGTATTTATCCACTTATTTCACCTACTCGTATTTAAGCTTATTATTTTTGGTATCTACGCCTGTTGTCTTTGTATAATCCCTTGTGTCCTCAGGAAGCTTCTTTTTCCTGAGAGCATAATTAACAACTCTTTTCACAATATAGTATATCACAGCAAAGGTTGGAACACCAAGTAACATTCCAAGAAAACCAAACATTCCTCCGCCGATTAGTATGGCAAACATAACCCAGAAGGTCGAAAGACCGGTAGATGAGCCAAGTATCTTAGGCCCTATTATATTACCATCCACCTGCTGCAGCACGACAATAAATATCAGAAGATAAAGCGCATGCCACGGACTCTGAATTACTACTATGAGTAACGATGGAATTGCACCGATAAACGGTCCGAATACCGGAATCACATTTGTGACGCCGATAATCACTGCAACGAGCACCGACGATGGAATCCTTAAAATCAGACATCCGAAATATGCAATCACACCTATAATCAGTGAATCTATAATCTTACCGCTTATGAAGCCTCCAAAAATCTCATTTGTCTTTCTGATCGTCTCAATGATGATATTGCCTGTCTTTGGCTTGCAGACAGCATATATTATCTTTTTGCTCTGTCCTGCAAGAGTCTCCTGAATACTCATCACATAGACCATCACGATTATTCCGATAATAAAATTAAATAAGCCTCTGACTACCGAAATCACACCGGTTGTAATCTGTGCAACATACTTCTGTGCCTCAGGAATTAGCTTTTCTGTGGCATAATTCTCAATGTAGTCGGTTGCATTCTGTAAACCTGTGCTCGCGAGCTCAGCAATTTTGCTGTCCCCGAAATTGCCGTTCTTTATCATGTTAATGAATGCCGCAACATCATTTGGCAGTGTCTTCATAAGTCCCGATATACTTGCTATGACAGAAGGCACAATAGCCGCAATGAGGAGCGAAATAATTGCTACAAGAATAATAACCGAGCCTGTGATTGCAAGAGCTCTTGAAACCTTTCGCAGCTTGCTTTCGCTTTTCATCTTTTTGGAAAGAAGCTTTTTAAAGCATCTTTCCAGCCACAGCATGACAGGATTCATCAGGTATGCAAGCACAAGTCCCATTATAATAGGCATTGCTGCCGCAAGCAGCTTGCTCCATATGCCTGCAAAGCCCTCAAATCTGTACAGTGCAAAGAAAAACAGTATACTGACTGCAAACGTGACAAATACCATGACACCTATTCTGATCAGATGTGGCCATTCCTCACGCCCCGGGTGCGAATTCTGCTTCGCACCCTTATCTGCATTTATCTCAATGTTTGATTTTTTACCAGCTTTTCCGGTTTCTTCCATCGGATTAAACTCTCCTTATTTACGATTATAGTTGATGAGACATCCCTTTAATATTATCTCTCTTTCATCATCTGTGAGCTCACCCATCTTCAGTGTAAATGGCTTTAATTCACCATCCTTGACAACATATGCCTCAAACTCCGTCTTTGCATCCTCGATTTCCTTCTTGATTCCCGGAAGGAAGATATAGTCGAGGTTGTGGAACGGAAGCTCTCCCTCATCGATGATGAATGGAAGCATTCCCCAGTTGATAAGGTTTGAACGGTATCTCTTTGTGGCATACTCGTTTGCGATATTTGCCCAGCCTCCGAGTACCTTCTGGCAGCTGGCAGCCTGCTCTCTTGCTGAGCCGTCACCCGGCTTAACAGCAAAAATTGTGCTTCCAAAGCCCATATTCTCATGGCTTGCCTCAGGGAATTTTTTCTTTACTACTCCCATGATTTCAGCAACCTCAGGAACAGCCTTTCCTGCGCACTCACCACTCTCTATAGCCTTCTGGGCCTTCTGGATTTCCTTTGCTCTGCCTACATACTCAGGATCCTTTCTTGAAAGTGCGAACTCTGCAAGTCCAAGAGGGTTTGAACGATATGAAGATGTCTCTCCTGAAGGAATGAGCTCATCTGTTGTAGTAACAGGATCATGAATCTCTGAAACCACCTTAAGGAGCATATTCTCAGGAAGCGCGCTCATTGCCGGCCAGTCCTTGATGTTTGGTCCGAACTGGATTTCAACTGAAGGATCTGCCACTCCATGGCTGTCAAATACACGGTTCTCATATATAGTCTTGTCAAAGAAATATTTTGGCTTTGTAAAGTTGACATCAATATCCGCTGCTGATGTAAGGAAGCCCTTGTTTGCTGCTGTTGCAGCGATTGAACGTGCATCCATGAGTGCCACTGAGCTGATCTGTCCGTTCTGTACCTTAGAACCCTCTCTGTTAGGGAAGTTTCTTGTTGAATGACGGATAGAGAATGCGTTGTTGGCAGGTGTATCTCCTGCACCAAAGCAAGGTCCGCAGAAAGCAGTCTTTACGATTGCACCTGTCTCAAGAAGCTTTGCTACAGCTCCATTTTTCACAAGCTCCATGTATATTGGAGTAGATGCCGGGTAAACACTCAGTGTAAACTCGTCTGCTCCGATTGAATGTCCGTTTAATATGTCAGCCGCATCACAGATATTCTCAAATCCACCGCCTGCACAGCCTGCGATGATTCCCTGGTCTACATACAGTTTTCCGTCTCTTACCTTACTCTTTAAATCAAGCTTCACCTTTCCGTCAAAGCTTACCTCAGCTCTCTTCTCACAGTCATCGAGAATATCCATGAGGTTTGCATTGAGCTCATCGATAGTATAGGTATTGCTTGGGTGGAATGGCATAGCTATCATTGGGCGGATCTGGCTTAAATCAATCTCAATAAATCTGTCGTAGTAAGCCACCTCACCCGGATTAAGCTCCTTGTGATCCTCAGCCCTACCGTGAATCTCAAAGAATTCCTTAACCTGGTCATCTGTTCTCCAGATAGAAGAAAGACATGTAGTCTCTGTTGTCATAACATCGACACCTATACGGAAGTCAACGCTCAGATTAGACACACCCGGTCCTACAAACTCCATAACTTTGTTCTTTACGAAGCCGTTTCCGAATACCTCTCCGATAATTGCAAGTGCGACATCCTGTGGTCCAACGCCTTTGATTGGCTCTCCTGTCAGGTAAATACCTACTACCTCAGGCATATCAATATCATATGTCTGTTCAAGAAGCTGCTTAACAAGCTCAGGTCCACCCTCGCCGACTGCCATAGTACCAAGTGCACCATAACGTGTATGTGAATCAGAACCAAGTATCATTTTTCCGCCGCCGGCAAGCATCTCTCGTGCAAACTGATGGATAACTGCCTGATGAGGTGGTACATAGATTCCGCCGTACTTCTTTGCACATGTGAGACCAAACATGTGGTCATCCTCATTGATTGTTCCACCAACTGCACAAAGGCTGTTGTGACAGTTTGTAAGTACATACGGGATAGGGAATTTCTCAAGTCCTGAAGCTCGTGCTGTCTGGATGATACCTACAAATGTGATATCATGCGATGTAAGCTTATCAAACTTAATCTGAAGCTTGTCCATATTGCCGGATGTATTGTGCTCCTTTAAAATACCGTAAGCAATTGTCTCCTGCTTAGCTGTCTGTTTATCGATGTCCATGCCGGTCTTGCTTTTGACAGCTGCCTGAGCCTCCGGTCCATCAATTATTACTTCCTTACCGTTTAAAAGGTAAGCACCATTTTCATATAATTTCACTTATTCTACCTCCGTATGTGTATTTCAAAATTCTTTTATTTACTATTATATAATATTATAGGTAATTGTGGCAATAAATAAATCACCATCTACCTTAATTTCGAATTTTCCTCCCATCAAATGGGTCAGATTCTTTGCAATCGAAAGTCCAAGTCCACTTCCTTCAGTAGTTCTCGACCTCTCTCCCCTCACAAAACGCTCTGTCAGGTCTACATTTCCGTTGCTTACTATGTCAAGCTCGTTCTTAGACACATTCTTTATTGTAAAAACTGCCTTTTTATCTGCCTTTTCAAGCTCTACATATACTCTGGTATTTTCCAGTGCATATTTTGCGGCATTAGTATACAGATTTTCAATAGAGCGGTAAAGCTGACGCCCATCCGCATATATAAATATCTGTTCTGATGGAATTTTTGTAACTATTGTCAGATTTCTCGACTCAAAGCGCTCATTGAATTCACCTCCGGTCTGGTATAAAAGCTCAACCAGATCAAGCTTTTGCATATTGAGCTTCACATTTCCCGAGGTAATCTTTGATGTCTTTACCAAATCCTCTGTAAGCTGCTTTAAGCGCTGTGACTTTTCCTCCAGCACATGTATATAGTATTTGGCATTTTCATTTTCCAGATTTTCCCTCTTAAGCAGGTCAACATAGTTGACTATTGAAGTCAGAGGTGTCTTTATATCGTGTGATACGTTTGTTATTAAGTCTGCCTTTAGTTTTTCATTTTTAAGGCTCTCATTTACCGAGCTCATAAGACCCTGGCGTATATGGTTGACAGCCTCCGCCACCTTTTTCTGCTGCCCATGAAACTCATTGACATTAAGTGTAGTGTCAAGCGCTCCTTCCGAGATAGCTTCAAGAGCCTCCTGTATGCGCATTATCTCTTTGGTTTTTTGTGTGTGGATATCCTTTTTCTCAATAACTCTTTTCAAAAGCTCATAGCCCTTGTACATCAGGCTGTGTGTGTAAAGTATATTGCCTTTTATCTTCCTTACAATGCTCTGGTATAAAATAATAAAAGCCAGATCAAACAAAAAAGTAAATGTGCCGGCCGTCATAATGAGTGATGCATAGTCAAAATGCTGGTTTTTTACGCCTGAAATCACTTTTCCCATAAATACCATGAGCAGTGTAAATATCACTAGCATCACATCAGAGTATACCTTGTCAATCGGTAAATAGTATATTGTATAATCATCCTCTGATTTTCTGCCTGCCACGTTTGCCATATATGCCAGGCTCACAAAGCTGCCTACCAGACCCGCAAGCGATATTAGTGTATAGATATCAATATTTCCATGCGCATCGTGCCTGAATGCATAGCCTGTGGCAAACACTCCTGTTACCATAAGTATCATGCATAGCTGATGTAAGACTATGACCGCCGCTTTTTTTCCTATCGTATACTGCTTCATTTGTTGTCCTCTATCTTATAGCCTACTCCCCAGACCACCTTCAGATAGCGTGGCTCCTTAGGATTTATCTCTATTTTTTCCCTGATATGTCTGATGTGCACAGCAACTGTATTGTCGGCGCCTATCGCCTCCTCGTTCCATATGCTCTCATATATTTCGTTTATTGAGTAGACCTTTCCCTTATTTTTAAGGAGTAAAAGCAGTATATTGTATTCAATCGGTGTGAGCTTTACCTCCTCACCATCCACAGTCACCTTTTTTAAATCATCATTTACCAAAAGACCTCCGGCTTCATAAACCTTGTCTCCGGCTGCATCATTGCTTGACAGAGTGGTATATCTGCGAAGCTGTGACTTTACCCTTGCCACAAGCTCAAGCGGATTAAAAGGCTTTGTGACATAATCATCAGCTCCCACATTGAGGCCTAAAATCTTGTCAGCATCCTCTGTCTTTGCCGATAGAATGATTATCGGCACCCTGCTTTCCTTTCGTATCTGCAAAGTGGCTCTTATTCCGTCGAGCTTTGGCATCATGACATCTATTATCATGAGGTCTATTTTTTTATTCTTCATAATTTCAACCGCCTGTATGCCGTCGTAAGCCTTCTCCACGTCGTAGCCCTCCTGCATCAGGTAAATCTCAATTGCCTCAACTATTTCCTTGTCGTCATCACAAACTAATATTGTCATATTATCCTCCTTCTATGAATTTTTAACAGAAACCTTCTCCTGCCGTTAGTCAGCTATATTTTATCAGATTATCCACTTTGTTTTTCTTAAAATCTGCTTAATATTACCCACTTTTAAATATAAGCCAAAAAGCAGCCGTTCTGTTTTGAACTGCTGCTTTATATTACATAGGTGTGTTTCATTTCCCTTTATTTCCGGTGATGCTCTGCCACATTCTGTGGATACCGTCTGTGAGCTCCTTCCCTTCCTTTGTGTTGATAACAGGTGGATTGCCGGCTTTTCTGCTTATTGCCTTATAATCCTCATCAACAGACGATTTTGAGCCGGCAGCCTTGGCTTCATCCTTATCATTGCTATGATTTAATCCGGCATCAGGTGTATCGTCTGCAAGCTTCACTTCACCCACTACACCATCTCCCAGGTCCTCGCCCTCAGCAAGTCCCAGTTTTCTGATATAATCCATATTTACCTTGATTTCAGTCTGTCTGTTTGCATAGATGGACTTCTCTTCATTGTCAATAGTACGCTCCTCTACAGGTTTACCTGCATTTTTCTGACGTTCTATCTCCTTATTTCTGTCATCGATAATCTTAAGATACTTCTCCGTATCGGACAAATCCTGAAGCTGTCCCTTGAGCTCATACTGGTTAGTTTTAACTATCTTCTCCTGCTCTGCAATCTTATCCTTCATATTCTTGCACAGCTTTTCAAGTGACTCGTTGGTATCATTGATGATATCACGCACTCTTGAAAGCGCCTCATCCGTATAGATAACCGATGCTGCATACACATCCTCAGCCTTTCTGCTTGCATCCCAGACTATCTGATCCCCCTTCTTTCTGAACTCTCTCTCTGCGTGATTGCGACTCTGTTCAGTAAGCTCATACTCATCCTGTATTGCATATATACACTTATTCAGCTCAGCAAGTAAATCTATCATTTGCTGCTTGTTTATGATCACCCTGCTCGGCTCCGGCTTATACGGCTCCGCCTTTGAGAGCATGATATGAATTTCTCTTAGTACCTTTTCTGTTTTATCGTTCGCATTCATTTTCTATTTCCTCGGATTTAAATTAACATTATAACTATTCAGGGTGGTTATGAATACTCACCACTTACCCATATTTTATATGAAAATCCGCTTCTCGTAAATAGCCAAATGAATAATAGTAGTTACTATAATTAAATCAATCCCGCTGCCGCATTTCTCAGTTCATCTGCCGCATGCTTTATCTCGGCAGCCTGCTCTTCGCTCACATTTCCGGGCTTTGTCCTTGAAATAAGCTTCTTCACATATGAAAGTGACGATTTCACACTCTTTTTCTGTGCGCTGTCCATAGCCTTTCTTTTTTCCTTGTCAGCCATGACATTTTCCACCTGTCGCACAAGCGTATCAGCCTCACTTCTTGCATCAATATAAGCCTTTCTTTGTCCGTCTGTTGCCTCATACTCCTGCGCCTCACGGATAGCCTGCTCAATCTCAGAATCAGACAAATTTGAGCTTGCGGTAATCGTAATCTCCTGATGCTTTCCTGTGCCCAGGTCCTTTGCAGAAACCTGCACAATGCCGTTTGCATCTATATCAAATGTCACCTCTATCTGCGGCACACCTGCCGGAGCCGGCTTGATGCCCTTTAGCCTGAAGTTTCCAATCAGCTTATTGTCCCTTGCAAACTGCCTCTCACCCTGCAGTACCTTTATATCCACAGAGGTCTGGAAGCTTCCTGCAGTTGTAAAAATCTGGCTGTATCTCGTAGGAATAGTCGTATTTCTGTCAATAATTTTAGTTGAGACACCACCAACTGTCTCAATTCCGAGTGAAAGCGGTGTGACATCCATCAGTATAATCTCTGCCGCACTGCTGCCTGCGACAATTGCTCCACCGAGCTTGCCGCCCTGTACTGCTGCACCGAGTGCCACGCACTCGTCAGGATTTAGGTTGTGTGAAGGCTCTTTTCCTGTAATTCTTCTGACCTCCTCAACAACAGCCGGCACACGTGTCGAGCCTCCTACCAACAGCACCATTCCAAGCTCTGCTGCGGAAATACCCGCATCTGAAAGTGCCTGATTGACAGGAATAGCAGTTCTCTCCACCAGATCCTTTGTTATCTCATTAAACTCAGCCCTTGTGAGGTTCATCTCCATGTGGACCGGCTGTCCCTTTACAGTGGTGATAAATGGCAGGTTGATAGTGGTTGAGGATGATGATGAAAGCACCTTTTTTGCCTTCTCAGCCTCCTCCCTGACACGCTGCATAGCAGTATTATCCTTTCTCAGATCCACATTCTGCTGTCTGTAAAACTCTGTGACAAGATAATTCGTGATTCTCTCATCAAAATCATCTCCACCCAGATGATTATCACCGGCTGTGGCAAGCACCTCTATCAAATTGTCCCCTATTTCGATAACAGACACATCGAAGGTTCCTCCTCCGAGATCGTAGACAAGAATTTTCTGCTGCTGTCCATGGTCCAGTCCGTATGCGAGTGCCGCAGAGGTTGGCTCATTTATGATTCGAAGCACATTAAGCCCAGCAATCTTTCCTGCATCCTTAGTTGCCTGCCTCTGCGCATCCGAAAAATATGCAGGAACTGTGATTACGGCGTCTGTCACTGCCTCACCAATATAGTCCTCTGCATCCTTTTTCAGCTTTCTGAGAATCATAGAAGAAATCTCAGGAGCTGAATACAGCTTTCCGTCCACTTTTGCCCTGAAATCGCTTCCCATCTGTCTCTTTATTGAGAAAAATGTCCTGTCCACATTGACTGCTGCCTGCCTCTTTGCAGCCTCGCCAACCAGTCGCTCTCCATTCTTTGTAAAAGCCACTACAGACGGAGTTGTTCTCTGACCCTCGCTGTTAGTTATGACTACCGGCTGATTGTTCTCCAATACTGCCACACAGCTGTTTGTTGTTCCTAAATCTATACCTATAACCTTGCCCATTTTATGCCTCACTGTTTTTTATTTAAGTCTCATAAATAATTGATTTTTTGACTTACTATTTCATCCTAATACTACTTTAAGCTTGGAAAATTCACTCGTCAAGGCATGAGGCTGTTATTTCAGAGAATGTTTATACTTTTAATTTTTAATACACAACATAACAACAAAGGCACCGCCGAAGCAGTGCCTTTGTTGATTAGTTTATAGGTTGGATTAAATGATAATTGAGGATTGCTTATTCACTTACTTTTTTCTTGAGTAATCCGAGTAATCCACATGCAATGAAGGCTCCGATTACTAATGCTACAAGATACATTAACGGATTTCCGATTGTAGGTACTACGAAGATTCCTCCGTGAGGTGCCATGAGTGTACATCCAAATGCCATTGAAAGTCCACCTGCCACTGCTGAACCAACTGCACATGCCGGAAGGACATGAAGCGGATCAGATGCTGCGAATGGGATTGCACCCTCTGTGATAAATGATAATCCCATGATAAAGTTCGTAGGTCCTGCCTTTCTCTCCTCTGCTGTGAACTTGTTCTTGAAGAAGATTGTTGCAAGAGCGATTGCGAGTGGTGGAACCATACCACCAATCATAACTGCTGCCATGATATTGTAGTTTCCGGCAGCGATTGAAGCTGTACCAAATACATAAGCGGCTTTGTTTACAGGGCCACCCATATCTATTGCCATCATTCCTCCGAGAAGTACTCCGAGAACTACTGCGCTTGCACCGTTAAGTCCATTAAGACCGTTGTTGATAGCTGTATTTAAAGCTCCGATTGGAGGCTCAACTACAAACTGCATTATAACGCCTATGAGGAATATACCAAGCAGCGGATAAAGAAGAACCGGCTTCACACCATCAAGACTCTCAGGAAGCTTAGAGAATATCTTCTTTAAGAGATTTACAATATATCCTGCAACGAAACCTGCAACCAGTGCTCCAAGGAAGCCTGATGTACCGTTTGCTGCGATTGAACCGCCTACGAAACCAACTGCAAGACCCGGACGGTCAGCAATACTCATAGCGATAAAGCCTGCAAGGATAGGAAGCATAAATCCAAATGCTGTTCCACCGATTCCCTTAAACAATGCTGCGCCCTGTGTAATAG
>ENA-UAMM01000625-UAMM01000625.1-human-gut-metagenome-genome-assembly--contig:-NODE-625-length-13004-cov-7.947795_pt1 | contig 13004 bp, 8 predicted proteins | sample MGYA00243284_ERZ654499 | MGnify/ENA primary metagenome ERZ654499 (study PRJEB26926, sample SAMN06164397) | human gut metagenome | biome: ENVO:00009003; feature: ENVO:2100002; material: ENVO:00002003... | reverse complement strand
GTCGGCAGCGTCAGATGTGTATAAGAGACAGATTTCAATGACTAATAATTCTGACCACATTTTTTCTAATGTAGATATAAGGAAACTTCTTATTCCTATCATGCTGGAAAATCTCTTGGCTTCACTTATGGGAACTGTTGATACTATGATGGTAAGTAATGTAGGTGCATCTGCTGTTTCAGCAGTATCGCTTGTTGATTCCATCAATATTCTTGTAATACAGGCCTTGTCAGCACTTGCTGCCGGAGGTGCAATCCTGTGTTCCCAGTACATAGGAAGCAGCAACCCTAAAGGTGCCAACCGCGCTGCGAGACAGGTATTTCTTGTCATGACAGTGCTGTCGGTTTTCATATCAGCAATATGTCTCATTCTTCGTGTACCAATGCTTAAGTTCATCTTTGGTTCGGTAGAAGCTGAGGTTATGGCTGATTCACAGGCGTACTTCCTGTTTACCCTGTTGTCATTTCCATTCATTGGTCTGTATGACGCTGGCGCGTCCATTATGAGAGCCCAGAAGGACAGCAAAAGCCCTATGATAATATCAATAATATCCAACTTCCTTAATATAGGTGGTAATGCGATTCTTATATTCGGACTTGGCATGGGTGTTGCAGGGGCTGCACTATCAACACTTGCATCAAGAGTTTTCTGTGCAGTTGTTGTAATTATTAAATTAAGAAACCCTTCTCAGACTATCTGCGTAAACAGATATTACACAATCCGTCCCGACTGGGATTTAATTAAGAGAGTCTTATATATTGGTATTCCTTCAGGTATTGAAAACAGCATGTTCCAGTTTGGAAAGCTGGCAATCCAGTCAACAGTTTCAACGCTTGGAACTGCTGCCATCGCTGCAAATGCTGTGACCAATATTCTTGAAAACCTTAACGGAGTTGCCGCACAGGGTGTAGGTATCGGACTTATGACTATAGTTGGCCAGTGCATTGGAGCCGGAAGAAAAGATGAAGCCATATATTATATAAAGAAGCTCAGTAAAATGGCTGAAGCTGCCATTATTATAAGCTGTCTTGTTGTATTTGCATTGTGCAGGCCGATTACCATACTCGGTGGAATGGAAGCAGAAAGTGCAAGAATGTGTTTTGAGATGACTCTTTTCATAACAATAACCAAGCCAATATCATGGGTATTGTCATTCATTCCGGCGTACGGAATGCGTGCTGCCGGAGACGTAAAGTTTTCAATGATAACATCGTGTGCAAGCATGTGGTTATGCCGTGTAAGCTTCACTATATTCTTATGCCGTGTATATGGCTTTGGTCCTATTGCTGTATGGATTGGAATGTTTGCCGACTGGACTGTGCGCGGTATCGTGTTCACTATACGTTTCCACTCCCGCAGATGGCTTAATCATCATATAATTGACTGATCTTAACGAATTGGATTAACGATAAAAAACGCATGTCAGATTGAAAAAATCGGACATGCGTTTTATTATTTTGTTATAAATTATAATATTGTATTGTAAACCATATTATTACAATCAGCCATTATCCTAGAATCCCTTACAGTTACCCTTAAGAGTTGCTCCTGTAATATTAACTTTTCCATTAATATTAGTACAATCCTCAATAATAGCCTTGCCAAATGTTACTTTATAACCAAGTGCAGATGGTTTTCCTGTAAGTGGCCAGTGATAATTATTACCCTTATTAGAATCTGAAATACAATTCTTCATTGTTACAACACCACTCTGGTTGTTTCTATCGAAACCATTAGCATAGTTTCCCTTAGCTGTACATCCAATAAGCTTATGGTTAAGAGGATCAAGGTGAGCTGCCTTTCCTGGTGTTTTATTATCTACTCCACCCATCTTAAATCCGTTACCATCACCATATATTCCATCACAGTATCCATTGTAGTTAGCCTGGCAGTTTACAAGTGTTACTGCTCCATGAGCTGCATAACAATCCCAGCCATCATCACTATTGTATTCAGCTACACAGTTTTCAAAATAATTGCCTTCACCTGAATGAAGTTTTACTGCAAAACCATCAGCATTCTCACCCTTAGCATCTGCATTATGATGAGACTTGCAATTATAAAACTTGTTATTAGCTCCTCCGTTGCTTACCTGAAAACCTGCATCTTCATTATAACAGCATGTTACATACTTTAATGTATTATTAGAACCTGAAATAAAGATTCCATTATCAGAAGCATTCTTAACTGTAATGTTAGAAAGTGTGCTTCCATTACCTGATAATGTAATTCCTCTTCCTGAACTTCCGCTTGTCTGTGAGAAATCTATTGTCGCATTATTCTTTCCTGCAAGATTAACACCTGCTGGAAGTGAAACAGCTCCTGACTTAACTGTTCCATCAATAACTACTGTCTGTCCTGACTTAGCCTTCTTAAGTGCATCTGCTAAAGACATTCCACCAGCCTTAACCACATAATTACCTGATACAGATGAACCTGTTGATGAACCTGAAGATGAGCTGCTTCCTGATGAAGAGCTGCCTGAACCTGATGAACTTCCTGATGAAGAACCAGATGACGAGCTGCCATTAGAATCAACCTGTACTTTGTAAATGTTGATTCCGCTGTTCTCTGAATACAGATATATGTATCCCTTAGAACCTGAATATGAATATGTTCCTAAAGAAGCTGTCTTATTAGCTGCAATAGTTCCAAGCTTCTTTCCATTAGAATCAGCTACGATTAAATTACGGGTAGAGCTTCCACTGCTTCTTAACACTACCTTTATTGTATCAGAACCTGACACTGGTACCTTAACTGAACGGTATGATGTAGTGCCTGTACCAGAAAGAGCCAGACAATATGTATATGCTGTGCCATCTACTGTTACAGATTCCGCCTTAACCTTCATATTCTTACTGCTTGTTGCCATAAGACCAAGTCCGTCTACTGTAGTACTTGATTTAATAGTTCCTAACTTCTTAAAATTAGAATTCTTGAAATTCCATGAATTCTGTGTTGCCGCATTAGCTGACAACACTGGTGCTGCTGTAAAACATACTAATAATACTGCAACAACAGCTGCAAAAACCCTTCTTGCCTTCTTAATCATTATTAACCTCCCATACATTATAGATTAAATAGCAAAAGAGGCGTTATTTCGCTGGCAGTGTCCGATATCATGCAAAATAAATCGCCTCTGATGCTAAAAATACCATAATAAGGATAAAAATGAAATGGCTTAAAATTACAAAGATTTACGCAAGTGTTTGTGCATTTTGTATAGTTAGTTCTGAAATATACCGTTTTCTTAATACATTTTTACTTAAGAACTGATTTATTGCTATTACACAATCACTCTCTATTATCTTTCAGGCTTTCAACCATATCAACCCTGTCAGCCTTTCTTCTCACAGTAAGAAGTGATACTGCATAGCATGCAATCACTATTACTATAGTCAGTATTATGCTCTGTGCTGTTATTACCGGTGTGTAAAGCACCCCCTCCATTCCAGAATAAATCCTGAATACCACAACCATCATAAAATACCCTGTAAGCAATCCGACTGCTATACCAAACGGTATTATTATATGGTTTACATCAATAATCATTCTGTTAATTTCACGGTTCTTAAGTCCGAGTACTTTAAGCATTGATATGTTGTGGCGGTTCTCTGAAATAAGCATATTTACAGATACATACAATGCCGCAATACATATAATCGCACCGATTACCGCAAGTGAATATATAATTGCGCCCATCTCTGTAAGAATTGTCTGCATCTGTTCCCTGATGTCATCAGATGTCACCGTCTTAGATATCTCATCACCTAAATCAAGCTTTTTCTCTGAAAGCAGTCCGTTGTATGTTCCGTCATCCCATACGAGCAGTTTTCTTGCATTGTTCTGGCTGCACACAAGCAACTTCTGGCTGTCATTCATTATAATTCCGCTTATTGTGACTTTCTTTTCTTCCATTGTAATAGGATTAACAAATGTAAATTCGTCCCCGGCTTCGAGCTTATAGGCGTATGCCATTACATTTGTAACATAATATCCATTGGAAAGGTCTGCCCTGCTGCCATCCTCAGTATCAATATTCAGATACTTCACATCTGTATCCGCGCCTATCAGTGAAAATGATGAGCCATCATACTCGTATTTTCCTATAACAAGCTCATCTGCGCCTGCCACTTCATCTGTCTTTAGGCGGTTAAGCACATATTCGTACTTAAAACTACCCATGCTGTCTGAACCTTTGTCAATTACATTGTTAATAGAATCTATAAACATAAATGCAACCGTTATCATCAATGCCCCTAAAAATGCACCTAAAAATACAACAAAGGTTCTTCCCGGATTGGCAAGTATGCTTCTTAATGCGAACTTATTTCTTACCTTGCCCTTCTTACCGGCTAATACATGTCTTGTTCTGCTGTCACCATCTGCATTGCCATTAAGCATTTCTACAGTGTCTTTCTTTAAGAGCTTAGACACTTTATGTGCTGCCTCAAGCATATAGATAGCCGTAGGAATTATTATTCCTATAACCGCTATCGAAATTGGAAGTGTGAAATGGACCGGCATTGGCTCATAATCTGCAAGGCTCATTTCGCCATATGGCTGCTGTATTATCTTGGTAATAATTGTAACAATAATTCCACCGACAAGTCCCGGAATCATGGCAAGCACACTGTAATGCCACATAAGCTGTCTTTTTGTGTAGCCAAGTGCTGACAGTGTACCAATCATTTTCTGTTCCTGCTTTATCTTTCTGCCTATTATAATAGCTATAAGTGCAACTGTAATAAGCGGCAGTGTGAACAGAAATACAAATGCCATAATAAGAAACATCATCGCCTGATCATCAACCATTGTAATTCTCTGGTTGTTGTCTTTAGCAAGATAGCTGTCTATCTTGTACTGCTCGTTCATGTCTTTTCTGAACTGTGTAACATCACTGTCGTCACTGTATACGACCTTGTACTGGCATGAATTGGCCTCAAGCGCATCGTATGCACTATCTGTCATATATGCAAGGAAAAATGATGTGATATTCTTGTATGAATCATCAGCATTTTCAAGCATATACAGGTAATCAGGCCTTAAGAAATAACCTGTAACCTTGTATTCTTTCCCCTTAATTGTGAGCCTGTCGCCAATATTCACATGCTCACTTTCAGCATATCCCTTTGATATAACTATCTCATCATCGTTAGATATGTCATTTCCATCAATCACCTCATAAAGGTCGATTTTCTTATTGCGTTTGAAAACCCTTACTTTATATCCGTCCTCATTAATATTTACATAATGCTCTTTCTCAAATGTAACATTATATTTCTTCTCTATATTAGTAATCTCGTTATCAGGTATCTCCACATATGTTGTAAATGTGGCATCTTCCAGCTTATTATCTATAAAGAATTGGTCACCATATGATTTAATTCCTGTTCCTGCTATGTAAAAAAGATAGAACAGCAGCAGGGCAACTACGGTAAGAACTGCCGCAGCTACATAAAATGACAGATTCTCTTTAACATTTCTTAAATATCTCTTGTTAAGAGTCATAACCAGCCTCCTCATAATCACATTTTTTATAATTCAGATACTTGTTCTTTTACAATTCAAGTTCCTCTGCGCTGTGCTTACTGTTGTTATCTATGCAGGAAGCAACCTGACCATCTTTAATTCTTATGACCGTGTCAGCCATATCAGCTATCGCTTCATTATGTGTTATGATTATAATAGTAGTCTTAAACTGTTCGTTGACTTTCTCTATGAATTTCAGGACACTTCTTGATGACCTGGAATCAAGCGCACCTGTAAGCTCATCGCACAGAAGAATCTTAGGATTCTTGATTAATGCTCTTGCTATCGCAACTCTCTGCTGCTGTCCACCTGAAAGTTCCTTAGGAAAACGATTCTTGTATTTGTCAATATCAAGTGCTTTCATTACCTCTTCTATATCCATTGGCTGCTTTGCAATATCAGCGACAACCTGAATATTCTCCTGCACAGTAAGGTCTGGAATCAGATTGTAAAACTGGAATACAAATCCAACATCTTCCCTTCTGTAGTCTGTCATTTTCTTCTTGTCACTTCTGCTTATGTTCCTGCCTGAAATTGTGATTTCGCCTGAATCAAGTGAATCAAGACCTCCAATCATATTAAGAAGCGTACTCTTTCCTGAACCTGAAGGTCCGAGAATTACATATATCCTGCCTTCTCCCAAAGACAGGCTCACGCCGTCAAGTGCGTTGACAAGTGTCTCACCCTCGCCATAATGTTTTCTTGCATCTTTAATATCTATAAACATATATTTCCTCCCATCATTTTCATAGTAGCAACTAGCTTCTGTTAGCTTATACTAACCATATTGTGATAATAGCACTTGTAATAGTAATTAACAAGGGGATTTCACATAAAATACGACGCGCCAGTTTCCTGACACGCCGCATTTTGGGGATAGTTTTATTATGAATACAGATATAAGCATTTATTAATATGCAGCTTCATATATTTCAAGTATCTGCTCCTCACTAAGCTGCACATAGTTGTTCCTGAGGAGTCTCTGCTGAGTCTTTATTACATCACCTGCAAATATTGCAAGGTCCGATTTCTTCACTCCGAATTCTTCAAGTGGCGCACTCTTTAACACCTTGTCCATAAGTGCATAAAGTTCTTCGAGTGCATTTTCAGGTGCTACAGAAAGACTTTCTGCGATTACAGCCTCAAGGTCATTGATTCTGCCTGTTGGCTTAATCTTTTTATACATCTTCATGACATCTTTAAACATCAGCTGGTTAGACTGTCCATGAGGTATGTGATATACAGAACCTAATGGATATGCACAGGCATGAACCGCTGCACATCCTGCATAGCCGAATCCAAGTCCTGCCCAGTTAGAAGCCTTTAAGAAATCTGCCGCATAAGCCTTCCATGCGTCTTCACCTCCGGCTTCCACGGACTTTTTCCAGCATGTAAGAATAGTCTTAAGTGCCTCTGTTGAGAAAATTCTTGAAATGCTGCAGCCGTTAGGACTTAAGAAGGATTCAACACTATGAACCATCGCATCTATTGATGAAGTTGCAAATATCTTATATGGAAGTGAGTCTAACATATTAGTTATCATAACTGCACTGTCTGCAAGCATTGCCGGATCTGCAAGTCCCATCTTCACGCCTTTGCTGACACGGTTAATAACTGAAATATTAGTAACCTCGCTTCCGGTTCCGCATGTTGTAGGAACAATAATCAGCGGATGAACTTTGCTAAGACTTCCTACTTTATCATAGAGGTCATCTACAGTATCATCCTTTCCTGCAACCGCAACAACCTTTGCAATATCAATAACTGTACCGCCGCCAACTGCAATTATACGGTCATAAGTCTTATCACGAAGTTTATTAAGAATTGCATCAACCATGCCGTCTGTCGGCTCACCCTTGCCGTATTTCTCACGGAAAAGTGTCTGTACTCCTATGTTAAGTGGAGCAATATATTTATCAAATGTATGCTCACCGCATAACACAAGGTCATCAGCACCGATTCCAGCTTCTTTAGCAAACTGTTCAAATGTATCAAATTCCTGTATTTCTGTCTTTATAGAAAAGCCCTTCATCAGCTTAAGCCTCCTTCTTTAACTGCTTTGCATCGTCCTGCTCGAACTTGCGGTCAATCATGTCAATAATCATATCCGCTGTCTCGTCCCAGCCTAAGATGCTGCTGTTGATAAGCATATCTCTTGTATGCCTGTCGCCACGCTTCTTTCCTGTAATATACTCATGTCTTGCATGCTGTGCCTTATCAACAGACTCCCATTCTTCCTTAGCCTTACGCATATTCTTGATACCTTTTTCCTTCATGACCGCTGCAATCTCATCTTCCTGCGGTGCATATATGAACACATTAAGAACATCATCCCTGTTTCTTAAAATGTAGTCGCTGCTTCGTCCAACAATGACGCATGATGACCTGTTGGCAAAATCATTGATTGCCTGGAACTGTGCATCAATAACCCTGTTAGAAAGGTTTGCATATCTCACACCATATGATGTGTCAAATGCGTATCTTACGCCAATCTTTGTATCAGCCTCCTCAACAAGTCCCTTATCTACACCAATCTGTGCAACTACCTTATCAACAAGATCTCTGTTGTAATACTCGATTCCTAACCTGTCGGCAATCATCTTGGCAATCTGTGGACCGCCACTTCCATACTCACATCCGACAGTAATAACAAAATGTCTGTCCGGATACTTTGCATTTGGAAGTACTGCCTCTTCCTGTTCTTCTGCCTTTCCACCGTCCTCGACAATGAATATATCACGTCCGAACTCTGCACCGTATTTCTTCTTAGAATAGAAGTAGAAGAACGCACCAAGTGCAAGCCAGATACCAACTACAATCCATTCCTGCCATACAAGTGCGGCTGAAAATGAAGCTGGAACAATGTAGAGTAATGTCATGAAGCCTGCCATAAGTACTGCCATAACTCCAACAAATCTGCCTGCCTTAACCTTGTAAGGTCTTGCCATATCAGGCTTCTTCTTACGAAGGATACAGAATGAAATTGAAACAAACATATAAGCAATAACACAACCAAATGAAGCTGCATCAACTAACCATACAAGCACGCCTCTTCCAAAGAAAGGTGCTACAACGCAGGCAATACCACAAAGGATAATGGCTGCTTCAGGAGTCTTATGCTTTCCTAATTTACCAAACATTTTAGGAATCATAAGAGACTCACCCATTGAGTAAAGTGCACGACTGCCACCCATCAGGAATGAGTTCCATGATGTGATGATTCCACAAAGACCACCTATAATAAGCACTTTGCCCATAAGCGGTGACCTGAACGCTATCTCAATTGCCTTGGCAGATACAAGTCCGTTCTGTGAAGACATTTCCTGTGCGATTGCACTCTGTGGCATTATGTAGCAGACTGCAAATATGATAAGGAGATACCATGCAACAGCTAAGAATATAGACAGAAGCATTATCTTACCAATTTTCTTGTATGGCACATTAATCTCCTCTGCTGCCTGTGGAATTACATCAAATCCTATAAAGAGGAATGGTGTCATGCAGGCTACCTTGAACACGCTGCCAAGAGTAGTACCTGTGCCTGATTCCAACATTTGTCCTGTAATATTAGCACCATCACCGTTAACTGCTGAACCGACTACAAGAAGAATTCCTGCGATAGCGATAATTGCTGTGAGGACAGTCTGTAATATAGCGGCTGTCTTCGCACCTCTTATATTGATAAATGTGATTAACACTGCAACGCCGACACCCAACAGAATTGTTGTCAGATAAATGTCTTTTCCAGCTATTGAATACAGGTAAACCTGATTAAATTCAGGGAAAAGGTATGTGATAACTGTTGGAAGTGCGGTTGCCTCAAATGCTGAGGTAGCCACATATCCCAATATAATCATCCATGTACACACAAAAGAACCTGTAGGTCCCATTGCCCTGTAACTGAATACATGTTCACCACCACACTGCGGCATTGCTGATGTAAGCTCTGCGTAGGTAAGTCCTACGAAGAATACCATAACGCCACCGATAAGCATTGCTATGATTGAACCGGCAAAACCAGCCGTTGTAATCCAGTCACCAGAGTTAATTACCCAGCCCCAGCCTATCATCGCACCAAATGCGATAACAAGTATGTCCCAGGCACCAATTACCTTATCAAATTTCGATTTCTGCTCCATAATATATCCTCCCACAATTAAGTTGTGGTTAAAACCACATTTGCACTACGCTTCCAAAGCTTCCTTTAAAGCTTCCTCGAAGATTTCAAGACCTCTCTCCATCTGCTCATCTGTCATTGTAAGAGGTGCTAAGAATCTTACTGTGTTGCTTGCTGTACCACAGCTTTCAAGAAGAAGTCCCTTCTGGATAGCATTCTGGATAAGGTCTGCAACAAGCTTAGTTGCCGGCTCTTTAGTCTCTCTGTCCTTAACGAACTCTATACCAACCATTGCGCCAAGTCCTCTTACATCACCGATGACATCATATTTGTCCTGAAGCTCCTTGTAACGCTTCATAACTGTCTCTCCAATATGTCTTGCCTTAGCTGCATAATCATCACGCTTCATAACATCCATTACTGCAAGTGCTGCGGCTGCTGCAACAGGGTTACCACAGAATGTACCACCGATAGTTCCTGCTGGAGCTGCGTCCATAACCTCTGCTCTTGCTGTGATTGCTGAGATTGGAAGTCCTGCACCAAGTGACTTGGCTGTTGTTATAATATCAGGTGCTGCACCTGCCTCAGCCCAGTACTCAGATGCGTAATACTTTCCTGTTCTGCAGTTACCACACTGAACCTCATCAGCTATCATTAAGATTCCGTTGTCATCACATATCTTTCTTACTGCTTTAACCCACTCGATTGGCGCTGGGATAAATCCGCCCTCACCCTGGAATGGTTCAACAATCATGCAGGCGATTTCACTTGCTGGTGCGCCCTCATCAAATATTCTGTTAAGTTCATCTATGTAATACTGAATTGCCTCTGCTTCTGTGTATCCCTTAGGTGCTCTGTAAAGATATGGATAAGGTGCTCTGTAGATACCTGCTGGGAAAGGTCCCATGCCTACTGCATATACCTTCTTGGCTGTAAGTGCCATTGTAAGATTAGTTCTTCCATGGAAAGCACCTGTAAAACAGATAACTCCGTTTCTCTTTGTAAATGCTTTGGCAATCTTAATTGCATTTTCATCACACTCAGCACCTGAGTTAGCAAAATATGTTTTCTTTACATCACCCTTGCATGGCATTATTTCGTTAAGCTTTTCAGCAAGGCTTACATATCCGTCATGAACATATACATTGAAAATCGTGTGGAAATATTTCTCTGTCTGTGCCTTAACTGCTTCAATTACTTCTGGATTAGAATAACCGATATTAAGAACGCCAACGCCGCCAACCCAGTCAAGGAACTTATTTCCATCAAGGTCTTCAAACATTGCTCCGCCGCCCTGCTTGATACATATTGGATAAGCCTTTCCGCAGAGTGCCTTAGGAATTGCTGCATCTCTTCTGTCGAGAAGTGCCTTTGACTTAGGTCCTGGAACCTGCTCTGTAATAATTTCTGGAAGTGCCTTTGTTAATTCTGTAGTTGTCATAATAAAATCCTCCTTATTGATGAAACTCTCAAAAGAGAAAGGCGCCGAGAATTATCCATTCTCGACGCCTTTGTCTTTTAAAAACTTTAATTTATTTTCTTTATGGTCTGAATTATACTATTTTCTCTTTCTTTATCAATGTTTCTGATTAACTATATTAATTGTGCACCGTGCACAAATAGATACTTTCACACTGAATCTGCATTTATTTTCTGCCGCGATAGCTTCTTATCATAAATGCAAGCTTTAACTCAAGGCATGTATCCAGATTCTCAAAATCAACCCCAAGCAGTTCTCTTATCTTGTTAAGCCTGTAATTGAGCGTGTTCCTGTGAATAATCAGACTCTGCGCTGTCTCTTTTACATTGCAGTTGTGGTTAAGAAAGCTCTCCAGTGTCTCGCACAGACTGCCGTTATTAATCTCGTCAGCGTCTATCAGCTTGCCGATATTCTTCACAACATAATCATCCAGAAACCTGCTGTCCGTAACCTTCGATATAAATGTATATATTCCCTGCTCTTTATAAAAAAAGATTCGTTCCTCCGTATCCGAAACCAAAGCAACTTTAACTGCTTCTGCAGCTTCTCTTCGGCTGCTCTTCACATCTTCAAGATATTCAACGCTGCTTCCAATTCCAGCCTTAAGACAAATGTGATGTTTCCTTTCAGCATTTTCAATGATACGCTTTAACACAGCCTTCAAGTCCTCATCACTTATCCTGTCCGTCGAAACAAGTGCAAGAACGCTTCCAGTCTGCGGCATTACAAGCACATTCCCCGAATAAAATGAGAACTCCATATTGATAATGCTTCTTATCTCCTGTCCTGTTGATAATAAATCTTTGCTGCCACGACGGTTCTTTCCAAATACGAATTCAACAACACAGAAGCTTCCTGTCAGGTCAATTCCAAGAAACTGCGCCTGCTCAAGCACACTGTCACGGTTAAGATGCTCCGCATCAAGGATTGACGCAAATACCTGCTCTTCAAGGTTTCTGTTATTCTCCTCAAGCACCAGCCTCTTACACAATATCTGTGACAAATCCACAAGCGGAAATTTCTCCGGCAACTCAAAAAGCGGAAGTCCTTATTTATTACAATACTCGATAAGCTCCGGCAGAATCTGTCCCTCATTGATTCCAAGTGCCGCAATACCATAATCGACCATGCTTGTAATCAGTGCCATCAGTTTATTCTTATCCTCCGTCACATCAGGATTCGTCAGCACAACGAACTCGTCGCCATGAATATAATCTTCAACATGATACTCGTTCTTAACACACTGCAGGCAGTCCGCAAAATATATCCACCTTATCGTGTTCTTCATGCCCGCAGCTCCTGCCTTCATATTCAGCACATTATTTAATTGTGGGATTCTTGTCATATCTTCGCAATTCATGTTGTCACCTACCTAAGTTAGATTACTAACCATCTTAAATAATTCTCTTACATCTTTCCCATTATGTAAAATAACAATATTTTCTAATCCATTTTTTTCAATATATTTTTCTGCATCATGTGTAAAACCTGATGTAGACACAATAATTCCTCTATTTATTTTATCATTAACAATCGTACTATGAAATTCTTTAACACAGGATACTCCAATTTTCCCCCTCCTATTTTTACACTGTACATAGCTTATCGTTTTGCCCCAGATATCATTCTGTTTAATTATTATATCTTTTCCACCATCCCTAGTCATTTTGGTATGCTCAACATTATATTTTTTTCTTCTATATGCCTCTAACATCAATATTTCAAAATCAAACCCAGATATGTCATATATATCATCATAATTTTCAGAAAAATAATTATACACCTTATTAAATGCCAATTTTTTATACAATTTAAAAATCGGATTATTGTTAAATGTTCCCTGTCTCTTATACACATCTCCGAGCCCACGAGACC
>ENA-UAMM01000621-UAMM01000621.1-human-gut-metagenome-genome-assembly--contig:-NODE-621-length-13050-cov-4.378068_pt1 | contig 13050 bp, 8 predicted proteins | sample MGYA00243284_ERZ654499 | MGnify/ENA primary metagenome ERZ654499 (study PRJEB26926, sample SAMN06164397) | human gut metagenome | biome: ENVO:00009003; feature: ENVO:2100002; material: ENVO:00002003... | reverse complement strand
GTACTGGAACAGCTCGGAGAGCTTCTTGTGAGCTTCGGAGGTGTTGGTGTTCTGCCAGGTGCGGAACGGCACCAGCAGTTCGCCGGCCTCGTCGAATGCGAGGTAACCGTGCATCATGGCGGAGAAGCCGATGTGGCCGACGTGCGTGAGCTTCTCGCCATAGGCGGTCTCGACGTCGTTGGCCATGGAGGCGTAAGCGGACTGCAAACCGCCCCAGATCTCCTCGGTGGTGTAGCTCCACAGACCATCCTCCAAGTGGGAGGCCCAGCTGTAGTCGCCGGAGGCGATGGTCTGGAAGTTGTCGTCGATGAGGACGGCCTTGATGCGGGTGGAGCCGAATTCGATGCCCAGACTCGTCTTGCCAGCGCGGATTTTCTCGGCGGTCAGCGCGATGCGATCGTCAAGTCCCTGCTCTTGCGCCATAGTTTCAAACTCCTTGCATCCGAGCGCCTCACAACCACATTGTCGACGGAATGTTAGCGCTCACTGTTAACGCTCACTATTCTAAACAGAAAGTGGCGACTATACAAGTTCGACGTGTCACGCAATCGTCAACGTACTACCGGCAGATCGTCAGCCGATTTTCTTGATATACCGGCATTACGAAATCCGGCAATCGCAGCACATGCGGCAAAAAGAGATACGAGAATCACAAGAAATACAAAAATCGCAGGAAATATTCAGCGACGGCTGGCGGTGCCCAAAGAAGTGCGGCCGATCACCTTCGCGGGAATCAGGCCGACGCCATGCTGCGACGAGGCGAACGAATTCTCATCGCCCTCCCCCAGCAAAAACAGCGTCTCACGCATGGCGGCAACGCCAAGCTGTTCAAAATCCGGGCGAACCGTGGACAGCGGCGGGTACATGTTGTCCATGGCGGGCATGTCGTCGAAACCGACCAAGCTCACATCCTGCGGAATACGCATGCCATGTTCATGCAGCGCACGAGACACACCAACCGCCTGGCTGTCGTTCGCACACACCATGCACGTCGGCAGATTTCCGCCGGTACGACCGATGTTTTCGAGAATATGGTTCATCTTGCCATACGCTTCGGTCGATTCCCAGGTTTCGCATTGCACGGTGACGGAACTCACCGCATTGGCCGCACACAGCTTATTCCACGCCATCAAACGCGTGGCGGCGTCACGCCATTCCTTCGGACCTGCGAAATAAAGCACGGAACGATGCCCATGCTCGACCACCAAATGCATCACGTCGGCCATGGCCGACCATTGGTCCACTCCCACTACGGATACTCGGCGACGGTCGGCCGGTTTCATCAAGCGCAAACCATCCTGCACGCTGATGCTGCCGTGCGTGGAGGTGACGATGACGCGCGGCTGCGTGATCTGCGCACGGCAGGCGGCGGAAAACATAACATCCGTCGGCGTGAGGAAAATGAACGCGTCCACGTTCATCTCATCGAACGTTGAGCACAATTCGTCGAATTCCGTCTGCGAGCAGAGCGCCTCGTGCACCATGCTCACCGACATGAACAGTCCATGCTGCCTCGCCATCGCCTCAATCGAGGAAATCGCGGAAATCGGACCATAAAAGCGTTGCCCGCCCGCAACCAAGCCGATGGTGCGGGAGCGATGCGAAGCGAGGGCACGCGCGGAATTGCTGGGACGGTATCCAAGCGCGTCGATGGCTTTCTGTACTTTTTCGCGGGTGGCATCAGACACGTCGGGGGAATGATTGATGACGCGCGACACCGTTTGATGGCTGACACCAGCCATTTTCGCCACTTCGAACATCGAGGGGCGTTTGTTTGCCGCATTGCGCTTGCCTGCCATGCTCCGTCGCCTTCCGCACACTACCGTTGTTACTTTCGACTATTCTACACGCAACTTCGGTTAGCGCTAACAGACGCTATTTTTCAGCCATTTGAGCGAGTCGCGCAGCGAAATTCGGCCAGTCGGTACGCATGGCGGTCAACAGTTTACGATTGGGGACTTCCTCAATCGGCACCCATTCGATTTCCATGCTTTCGTCGTCGTTGGCCTTCGGCTCCACGCGGTGCCCCGGCTTTTCGAAAGCGAACACGGTGGTGTAGGCCCACGGTCCGTGGTCTTCGCAGTATGATCCGACCACGTCGATATCTTCCGGCGTGATGTTGGCTTCCTCGTACGATTCGCGCAGCGCGCCCTCGATCGGGCTTTCACCGTCGGCGGTGGCACCTCCTGGAATGCCCCATGTGCCACCTTCCGCGCTCCACACCGCGCGATGTTGCATGACAACGTGCGTCACTTCGCCGGTCTGTTCGCTTCGGCGGGCCAAGAGCACGCCGGACGCGCCGTTCGTGCCCCAATGCTTGCGGCCGCAATCGCAATCAATCCAACCATCACCCGGCTGATGCACGTTTTCCTTGGGAGGAAGCGGCTTCGCGGCACCGGTTCGCGAATCGTGTTCGACGTTCGGTTCTTGATCGGCTCGCGTCACATTCCACAGATCGGTCCATTCCACGCCGAGCTCGGCGGCCAAACGGCGCGCCAGCGGAAGGCTCAGGCCGATAATGCCGTGCGGATCGCCTTCGATGGAGTCGATGAATGCTCCGCCGAAGCCCTCAAGCGTGAAGGAACCAGCCACTTCCAACGGTTCTCCGGTGGCGATGTACCGTTCGATATCGGTGTCGGAATATTCGCAGAAGTGCAGCGTTGCCCTGCTCGCGCCTCGCGCGATACGCCCGGTGGCGAAGTCGATCAGGCAATGGCCCGTCCACAATTCACCGGTGGCGCCACGCATGGCACGCAGTCGTTCCCGAGCCACCTCAGCGCTATGCGGCTTGCCGTAACATTCGCCGTCAAGCAGGAACATGGAATCGCAGCCAAGAATCAGCGGACCGACTTTCGCACGGGTCAGGCTCGGCTTGCCATCAACGAAATCAGCAATCGATTCGGTGATCGTAGGAATGGTGACTCCCGAAAAATCGCGGGTCTTCACATCGGAGGCGGACTGCACTTCGTCCGCACGCAACGTAACACGATGATGTTCTAAAGATGCGGAATCCCCAGTATTTTCAGCATTATCCGAATGTTCGGAAGATTCGGCAACGGCTTTCAGCGGAAATCCGACCACACGATCGCCGTGCGCCGCCGCAGCGGTGGCGGCAACGTTCCGATACGCCTGATGTACGGCTTCGGCTTTGGCCGTAGCGAGAATCATCACCCGCTGTTCCACGCTCAGATCGCTTACGGCAACGCCCATGGCGGCCGCCTCACGTTCGAGCGCCGCCGGCTCGTCCACGTTCGATACGCGAATCGTGGGGCAAATGCCCGCCGAGAAAAGCACGTCACGGCGAGGCTTGGATTTGGAAGCGAGAATCAGCGGAATGGAGTTGTTCATGCGCGTTCCACCTGCACACCCTTGGTGTCGACGCCCAAATGCAGCACACGCCAATGACCGGAAGCGAGCTCTTCGGAAGCAAGCTGTCCCAGCTGTTCGCGAGCGTCGCCATGATGCAGCACGAGCACGCATGGGCCGGCGCCGGAAACCATGGAAGCGAAACCATGGGAACGCAGCTTTTCGATCAGCGTCCACGACGGTTCCATCAAAGGAGCGCGATACGGCTGATGCAGACGATCCTGCGTGGCGGCGAACAGCAACGCGTTGACGTCCTGACGCTGACCAGTCGCCAGCATCGCAGGATTCATGGCGGCCGGCAGCAGGCTCACGCGAGACACATTGTGCACGGCATCCTTGAACGCCAGCTGGCCCGGCAGCGCCTGGCGTGCCTTTTCGGTGGACAGCTCATAATCCGGCACGAACACGGCGGCGGTCAGATCGTCGGCAACGCGATAGTTGATGGTATGGAAGCCCTTATGCAGCGGTTCGCCGCCCGGAATCGGCACGGAACCGACACCTTCGGGGGTTTCCATGTCCCAAGACATGGTGAGCCCGCCGTACACGGCCGGAGCCACGTTGTCCGGATGGCCTTCGATGGCCGCAGCAAGCTCAAACACGGCATCACGGTTGAGTTCGTCGTCCTGCGCGAAGGCGGCCGCGGCTGCGATGCCCGCCACAATGGCCTCTGCGGAAGAGCCCATGCCTCGTGCCTGAGGAATGTTGTTGTGAGCCTGAAGAATGAAGCCCACACGGCCCAGACCAAAGGTCTGGCATGCGCGGCGGAACGTGGAAACCACCAAGTGGGTTTCGTCACGCGGGAGAGTATCGGCGCCTTCGCCTTCGATCATCACCTGAGCCGCAGTGTTCACCGGATCGGCGCTCAGCGTGAATTCAAGTTCGTCGTGGTAGTCCAGAGCAAGTCCGACCGTATCAAAGCCAGAACCAAGATTGGCGCTGGTAGCCGGAACACGCACACGCACTTTACGAGTAACTGGAGTCATATCTCGTCGTCCTTCGTCACATCTTCTTTACAAATGTAGCACCGTATACCCGAAAGGGTACAAGAGTCAAATTCAAGCCCATAATCAGCGGGCGATTGAGTAAACAATCGGCACGCAATTGCCCAACACAGCAGCCGGAATATGAATAAAGAGACGGCCGCCCAATCGCAACGATTTGAGCAGCCGTCTCATAACTGTTAGTTGAGCACGCGGAGGATGGAAGGCTCGCCAACCACGCAGTCGAGTGCACACACGTCTTTCACGGTTTCACGCAGGGTAAGCTCGTCGGTCATGTGCGTGACAAGGCGCAGCTGCTGCAGTTCGCCGTCGTAGCCCGGATCCTTCAGCGTCGGCTTGAGATCCTGGTTCACACCATTGATGGACACGCCATGCTCGGCGAACTTGGCCGCAATGGCCGCAAGTACGCCCGGATTGTCGTGAATCACGAAACGCACCGCGAACTCGGCCTTGGAAGCCTCGATCGGAGCCTTCTTCAAATCCTTATACAACGGAATGGTCGGGCCAGTGCAGCCCTGTGCGATGTGACGCGCCTCGGTCACCACATCGCCAACCACTGCGGAAGCGGTCGGAGCGCCGCCAGCGCCACGACCATAGAACATCAGATCGTCAGCCGCTTCGGCCTTCACGAACACCGCGTTAAAGGAACCATGCACGGAAGCCAGCGGATGCTCGTTGGAAATCAGCGCCGGATACACGCGGGCAGACACGCCGGCCTCGCCATTCTCCACCACGGCCAGCAGCTTGATGACCTTGTTTTCGGCGGTTGCGGCAGCAATATCGTCGGCGGTGATCTTGGTGATGCCCTCAACGGACACATCATCGATGGTCACGTTGGTGTGGAAGCCGAGCGTGGCCATGATGGCCGCCTTGTTGGCCGCATCGTAGCCTTCGATGTCCCCGGTCGGATCCGCTTCGGCGTATCCCTTGGCCTGAGCGTCCTTCAGCACGTCGTCGAAATCAAGACCCTTGGTGGTCATTTCGTCGAGAATGTAGTTCGTGGTGCCGTTGACGATGCCGAGCATGCTCGTCACCTTGTCTCCGACGAGGGATTCACGCAGTGGCTTGAGGAATGGAATAGCACCGCCCACGGAAGCCTCGAAGTAGATATCGACGCCCTTGGCTTCGGCGGCGGCATAGATTTCTGGACCATACTTGGCCAACAGCGCCTTGTTGGCGGTAACCACGGAAGCGCCGGATTCGATGGCCGCAAGCACGAACTTGCGGGCCACGCCGGTTCCACCGATCAGTTCGACCACAATGTCAGCATTGGTGGCCACGCTCATGGTGTCGGTGGTCACCACGGACTTGTCGATCCACGGGAACGGGTCGGTTTCCGACGGATCAAGGCAGGCGACGCCGGTCAGTTCGATCGGTCGTCCGATGCGTGCGGCGAGCTCATCCTTCTGCTCCACCAGCAGGCGTGCGGTCTGAGAGCCGACCGTGCCCGCGCCCAACAATCCAACGCGAATCGGCGCAACATCTTCCTGTACCAAGGCATCCTCCCTTGAATGTGAAGTATTGGTGTAACCCTGCCTATTGTACGGTCCCGATATGACGTAAGACCGCGAAATCATACGAAAATGGACGGTTTCCGAGCTTTGCCCCGAAAACCGCCCATACTGCATCCACGCTGCATCCGTAATTTGAGACGAATCGCCATGAACAATACGAAACACGAGCGAAACGCCACGAATCGCTATTCGCTCACATCCCAATCCAGCAGATCATCGACCGTCTGACGGCGAATCATCACATGCGCGTCTTGCTCGGATACGGCAACAACCGCAGGAATCAGCGCCTGATTGTAGTTGCTGGCCATCGTGCGACCGTATGCACCCGTAACAGGTACCGCCAGCACGTCACCACGCTGAATATCGGCAGGAAGACGCACCTCGTTGACGATGATATCGCCCGATTCGCAGTGCATGCCGACCACACGGCACAGCTTGGTTTCGCTGGAACCCTCACGATTGGCGATTCTCGTAGTGTAATCCGATCCATACAATGCCGGACGAATATTGTCGCTCATGCCGCCGTCGACAGACACGTACACGCGTTCCGTAACCGGATTGCCAGCCTTGTCTTTCGCGGTTCCGGCAAGCTGCACCGGCTTGACCGTGCCCACACGATACAGGGTGACGCCGGTCGGGGCGACCGTCCAACGGCCCGGCTCGAACGAGATGACCGGAGCGGGCATGCCGAGCGCACGGTTCACGGTGGTGACCGCATCGGCAAGGCGGGCAAGTTCCGTATCGAGATCCATGGAATCCTCGCCATCGGTGTAGGCCACGGAATAGCCGCCGCCCAAGTCGACCTCCGGCAGGGTGTATGCGTCGGTGGCGTAGAAGGTCTTGCGCAGCAGCATCATGCGCTTCGCGGCCTGGATAAAGGCGTCCGCATCGTGAATGTTCGACCCGATATGCGAATGCACGCCGACCAGTTCGAGCACGTCCTGATGGCGGTAGATCTCCTTCAATACGGCGAGCGCGGGGCCATCAGCCACCATGGTCATGGCTTCGGCGAGCTTGCGGTCGCCTTCGGGAACCTTCTCGTGGCTCATGTCGTACGGATATTTGATGTCGTACTGCAGTTGGCGTTCTGCGCTTTCGCCCGGAGTGGCTTCGCTTTCGCCTAGGCGTGCGTTCGACCCTGCGAGGGTCACGTCAGCCAAATCGTCGAGCACGTTCAGCTTGCTTGCATCGGCACCAACCGGCAGCAAGGCGACACCGAACTTCTGGTCCTCATGCGCGGTAGACACGAATTCGTGGCCGCCCGCATGAATGCCGGACGTAACACGCAACATCACGCGAGCGCGCTTGCCGAGACGCTTGGCGATTTCGGCGATGCGGGCCGGCTCGTTCGGCTCGTCCACCACGATTTTGGCGAAGCCTTCGGTAATGGCGAGTTCGATTTCCGCATCGGACTTGTTGTTGCCGTGCAGCACGAGTCGCCGTCCGGGAACGCCCGCGGCGAGCGCGATGCGCATCTCGCCCATGGTGCAGGTGTCGATCAGCATGCCGGATTCGGTGACGATACGGCAGATTTCCTTGGAAAGCAGTGCTTTTCCGGCGAAGCTGACGTGGGTTACGGTGTTGTTGAACGCATTTGCCGCGGATTTGACGAATTTGGCGGCGCGGGCTCGCACGTCATCGGTGTCGATGACGTAGAGCGGCGAACCAAATTCGTTCAGCAGGCTTTCGGCAGTGCGGCCATGGAACGTGATTTCACCTTGCTCGTTCACGTTGGAGCCGGCCGGCCAGATGGGGGTGACTGCCATGGCGATCACATCCTGTCTGGGGCTGCAACGCCAAGCAGGTCAAGGCCTTCGGCGATAACCGTCTTAACGGCGTCATTGAGCTTCAAACGTGCGGCTGCACGAGCCGGTTCCGGAGCCTTGGCGATGCGCAGGGCTTCAGCCTGTTCGCCGCGAGCTTCCGGATCAGTGAGCTCCATAGGCACCACGCGTTCCACGTTGTACCACTTGTGGTAGGTGGCGGCGAGGTCTTCCAAGTAATGGGCTACGCGATGCGGGGCGCGCAGGTCTCCGGCTTCGCGCAGCAGGGCCGGCCACTGGGCGAGCGCGGCAAGCACTTCGCCGTCGGCGGCGGTGTCGAGCAGGCTCACGTCGGCACCCTCGTAGGTGATGCCGGCAGCAGCCGCATTGCGATCCACATTGCAGGAGCGGGCGTGCGCATACTGCACGTAGTACACCGGATTCTCGTTGGAATGCGAAGCGAGCAGGTTCAGGTCGATGTCGACCGGGGAATTGTAGTCGGTGCGTGCCAACGAATAACGGGAGGCATCCACGCCGATAGCGTCGGTCAGATCGTCGATGGTCACCACATTGCCGGCGCGCTTCGACATGCGCACTGCCTTGCCGTCCTTCAGCACGTTGACGAGCTGGCCGATAAGAATCTGCATGTTTTCGCCAGGTTCGTCGCCGAATGCGGCGCACATGGCCATCATGCGGCCGATATAGCCGTGATGGTCGGCACCCAGCATGTAAATGGCGATGTCTGCCGGATCGTTGTCACGATGACGCTTGTTGCGATAGTAAGCAATATCAGCTGCGAAATACGCGTAGTTGCCGTCGGACTTGATAATCACACGATCCTTGTCGTCACCATGCTTGGTGGATTCGAACCAGGTTGCGCCATCCTTTTCGTAAATGTCGCCGCGTTCACGCAGATCGGCGATCGCCTTGTCGACTTCACCATCGGAATACAAGCTGTTCTCATGGAACCACACGTCGAAATTCACACGGAAATCCTTCATGGATTTGCGGATTTCGTCGAACATCATCGGCACTGCACGCTTGCGGAATTCCTCACGCTGTTCGGAATCGCCCTCACCCAGCGGATTGCCATCGTTGTCAACGCCACCGTCGACGCGCGGCAGGTCGAGAATCGCAATACCGTCGGCTTTTGCCTCATCGATGACGCGACGTGCGATCTCATCGATATAAGCGCCCTTGTAACCGTCGATCGGGGTTTCCTCACCGTGGGCTGCCGCGACCAGCGACTTGGCGAAACGGTTGATCTGCTCGCCGTGATCGTTGAAATAGTATTCGCGCACCACCTTGGCACCGTTCGCCTCAAGCACGCGGGCCATGGAGTCGCCGACCGCGGCCCAACGGGTGCCGCCGATATGGATCGGACCGGTCGGATTGGCGGACACGAATTCAAGATTCAGGGTTTTGCCGGAAAGATGGTCGTTCTTGCCGTAGTTCGCACCCTCGTTAAGCACAGTGTCAACCACGGCTGCGGCGGACGCGGAATCAAGCACAATGTTAATGAAGCCGGGGCCGGCCACTTCCACGGACTTGATGCCATCGGCATTGGCGAGTTCCGCGGCGAACAGTTCGGCGAAATCGTGAGGCTTCATGCCGGCCTTCTTGGCCAGCTGCATGGCCGCGTTCGATGCCCAATCGCCGTGTGCGCGGTCCTTCGGACGCATGACGGCGAATTTGGCCTGCGGAGGGATGAGATCGGTGGTCAGGGTGCCAGCCTTGCCTTCATTCACAAGGTTGTTGGCAATATTGAAAATCAGTTCACTAAGCGCTTCTGGACTCATTCCTCCAAGTCTACCGATTATGCAGACAGAATCAGCCTTGCGTATCGCCCCGCGTATCATCCTGCAGTTCGCCATGCTTCCTGCGCCAAGCCACCGAAGCGTAATAGCCGATATAGCAGATCGCAACGAACGGAATCATATACAGCAATGTGGAACGCTGCGACGAATCGCAAATCACCAAAACCAACGCGCCGATGCACATCACAATCGCAGCAATCGGCACGAACGGGAAACCGGGGGCACGATACTTCAAATCGTCAGCCGAATGCCCTTGATCAAGCCACTGCTTGCGGAAACGCAAGTGGCAGACGGAAACCGACGCCCACACCACCAGTGTGGCCAAGCCGGAAACCGCAACCAACGCCAAATACACCGTCGAAGCGGCAACCACGGAAGACAACAACGCCAACAGCGATCCAGCCATGCTGAACAGCACCGCGAACACGGGCACACCATGGAAATTCGTCTTGCCGAGCACGCGCGGGATCATACCCTCCTGCGCAAGCGACCAGACCATGCGCGAGCACACGTACAAGCCGGAATTCGCAGCGGAAAGCACTGCCGTCAACACCACGAAATTCATCACATCGCCGGCAAACGGCATGCCGATCGACTGGAACACGAGCACAAACGGACTCGTGTCGACGCCTGACCGATGCCACGGAATCAGCGCGGACATCACCGCAATCGAACCGATGAAGAAAATCGCAAGACGCAACACCGTGGTATGCACGGCCTTCGGAATCGCCTGCGCCGGATCCTTCGTCTCCCCCGCCGCGACACCAACAACCTCAGTGCCCGAAAATGCGAACACCACCGTCAGCAGCGTCGAAAAAATCGGGATCACACCATTGGGGAGCCAGCCGTCATTATAGAAATTCTCAAACAGCGGTGCGTGATCGTAACCGGCAATCGGAATCGCACCAAACATGGCAAGCAAGCCGATCACAATGAACACGATAATCGCAAACACCTTAATGGATGCGAACCAGAATTCCGACTCGCCATACAGCCTCACCGACAGAATATTGAGCATGAACACCACCGCAATGAAGGCGGCGGACCAAATCCACGCGGGCGAATCAGGAAACCAACGTTGCATCAGCAGACCGGCTGCCGTGAATTCCGAAGCGAGCGCCACCGCCCAATTCAGCCAGTACAGCACGGCGATGGTGAACGCGGTGCCGGGGCCGATGAAACGCTTCGCATACAGGTGAAAGCTGCCCGCATACGGCATGGCCACCGACAGTTCGCCAAGGCTGAGCATCACAAAATACACAAGCATGGATCCGATGCCATACGCGATGATCGCGCCAAGAGGGCCGGCTTGGTGAATCGTGTAGCCGGAGCTGAGGAACAAGCCCGTACCGATCACACCACCTAGCGAAATCATGGTCAGATGGCGGGTTTCCATCTTGCGTTCAAGACCGCCCTGCTCGGCTTCAGCGGATTCAGCGGCGTCAGTGTCTGCAGTGGATGCGTTGACTTGCGATTCGGCCATGCGCGACTGCTCCTTCATATTTGGATGGGCGCGTTCTTGCGTTCTTGCGTTTGCATGCGTTTGCACAATACCCAATCGCATTACTATACGGAAATCGGTGGAATCATGTTGCCTGCCGTTCACTTTTAGCGGCAATCCTGAGATTGCATAAACAAAAACAGGCTCGCATGCAGCGTAAGAAACCGCATACGAGCCTGAAAAAGGATTTTCTGGAGATTTGCAATCAGCGCACTGAAATCAGAGCACAGCGATGGCGTCGATCTCAACGAGAGCGCCCTTCGGAATGTTGTTGCCGCCGAACGCGACGCGGGCCGGCTTCACGGAGCCGATGAAGGTCTGCGCATACACGTCGTCGATCTCGTGGAAGTCTTCGACGTTCTTCATGTAGATGGTGGCGCGGCAGACGTGTTCGATGCCGGTGCCTGCGGCGTCAAGAATATGCTTGATGTTCTTCAGTGCCTGGGCTGCCTGCTCGCCGGCGGTTTCGCCAGCTAGTTCGCCGGTGACTGGGTCGATGCCCAGCTGGCCGGAGACGAACACGAAACCGTTGGCCTTCACGGCCTGGCTGTATGCGCCCAGCGCCGCCGGGGCTTCAGAAGTCGCAACCGCTTCCATCTTCTCGCTCATAATGTTCTCCTTTGAAGAATGTGTTATGCATGTTGCTTGCGTTCAGGCCGCGGCAAACCACGACAACGCAATCTCAAGCAATCACTGTACCCATGGAATCGACACGCATCGCCCCATGTTCCAAATACCGGCTCCCTGCCCCGGCTCTTCACTTGTCTTTGTGGTGGGCTTGATGGGGATCGAACCCACGACCTTCTGTTCCGGAGACAGACGCTCTATCCACTGAGCTACAAACCCGTGCGTCAAACTACTTTACACTGCCTTGAGATGAAAGCGACACTTTTTACGGAAAAACGATCTTCGAATCTCGGATCATTATTGCGAAAACATAGCTACGGCGGGTCTTTCGACAGCACACCCAACCCTAGAGGGGAAATAACGGGCATAGAACGGGGAAGGAACGAGAGATAGCGTGCGCCACAACGAAATTTGTAGCAACATAACACCATTTGAAGCGTCTTTTCCACTAAACTGAAAATATGGTTGAGGATTCAGGCAGAAATATAGGCGATTTCGAATACACGCGCCGTTTTTTCTGCCGTGCCCTGCCGACGCAGTTGGATGATAACGACAGTCCGACGCTGATCATACAAAGTTATTACGTGCATCAGGATAATTACGCGCTGCGCGTGCGATTGAAAACAAAGTCCGTCCGCATTGCCATGACTCCGGACCTCGACCCGCTGGCTGTGCTCGAAAAGTATCGCGACGAATTCCGGCTTGGATCAGTCACCGTGAAAGGGCCGTCCGTGGGAGGCACGCGATATGAGGCGAGCCGCGATTTGGATTCGCGCATCGCAGGGGAGCTCATCAAACGCGGCGGACGCGTGACCATCAAAAACCGTTTCACCGACTGGATCGATGAGGACGGCTGGAACATCGACGTGTTCGGAGGCACCAACGCTCCCCTGATCATTGCGGAAGCGGAACGTATCGGGCCGGTCACCAATCTGGTGATCCCGAAATTCTGCACCACCGAAATCACCGACCAATCGCGGTTCAGCAATGAAGGGCTTGCCGCGAATCCATATTCACGATGGAAATCCGAATTCGAAGACGAACTGGAAGCAGACGGACCGCAATTCCTCGACTATTTCGGCACCAACCGTATGGAATAAGTCTTTTTTAAAAAAAAACAACCGTAGGCCGTAAAGAACGATGTAGTTGCGCAGCCTACGGTTGAGCGGTACCTAAACGGTACCTAAAGTCAATAAACGAGTCAGTACATGAGCGTGGCGAGGCGACGGCGGGCGCGCTTCAAACGCTCGTCGGTCGGCTCAGGAATCGTGAAATATTCCAGCAGACGCTTGCGCACCGGTTCAATATCGGCCTTATGGCCGGCCGCAACGAAATCCAGCAAACGATCGAACGCATCCTGAATCTGACCGCCGATCATATCAATGTCAGCGACGGCAAGCTGTGCTTCAACACTGTCTCTTATACACATCTCCGAGCCCACGAGACCGAGGCTGATCTCGT
>ENA-UAMM01000605-UAMM01000605.1-human-gut-metagenome-genome-assembly--contig:-NODE-605-length-13170-cov-12.812276_pt1 | contig 13170 bp, 10 predicted proteins | sample MGYA00243284_ERZ654499 | MGnify/ENA primary metagenome ERZ654499 (study PRJEB26926, sample SAMN06164397) | human gut metagenome | biome: ENVO:00009003; feature: ENVO:2100002; material: ENVO:00002003... | reverse complement strand
GACAAAAAGGGGATTGGATTGAAGCGGAGCTGCGGCATGCAGCAAAAAAAGGTTCGTTTAAAGTCATCAACTTTTGTTTTAATGACTTTGCAAAAAATCAGAACATTATATCCACAGGCAGATGCTGAAAAAATAGGAACGTTAAAAATCATCAATTCAGTTAAAACAAAATGTTACTTTTTAAAAAAGGCGAAAAAATAAAAAAACATTACGGATTAATGATTTAAACTTGACATACGGCGTTCGTTACGGCTAAAATCCGGATAAACGTTTTAGAAAAAATTGCTGAATTAAATCGTTCGTATTTTTTCAACACATTTTTCAGGACGTTTGCATAGAAACTTTTCTAGGAGTTACTTTATGAAAAACAAACTTTTATTGACTACGGCTTTAGTCGGCGTCGCATTCGCACTGCCGACAATGGCTGCCGAAGAATGGGACGGGAAAACAAGTCATCTCATCCCCCAAGGAGAAACCCTTGTTTTAGAAGAAAATTCTTTGGTTGAAAAGATTATAAACAACGTCGATGGTATCGGCGGAGCCCTTTCTACAAGCAAGCCGAAAAATGGAGTTGAAAATCCTGGTACGCTTATCGTCAAATCAGGAACAGTATTTAAAAACAATACGGCAAAATATGATGGCGGCGCAATTGCCAACTTTGGCGTTTTAGACATTGACGGCGCTACATTTGAAGCGAACAAATCCCAAACCGAAACAACAGACAGCCAACCTGTCGGCGGCGGGGCCATCTCATTAGGCATTGATTCTAAAACGACAATCAAGAACACAAAGTTTGTCAATAATGTAACCGGTTTCAACGGCGGCGCCATCGGGACCAGACGTACTATCAACAACGGGGATATTACCAATGGTTCGCATGAAAATCACAGTCTGATTATATCTGATTCCGCCTTTATCGGAAACAAAGCGACCGGAACGACCACAGACCAGGCCGACAATAAACTTCAGGGCGGCAACGGCGGCGCAATCGCCAACTCCTTTAACAACACCCAAATCAGCAATACCGTTTTTGAAAAGAACGAAGCAATCAACGGCGGGGCGGTTTACAACCAATCCCTTTACAATACGAATAATCAGGCGCAGGAAACCGACAAAGGCGGAGACATCAAATTTGCCGATGTTACGTTTGACGGCAATAAAGCTTCAACCAACGGCGGAGCCATCTTTAACGATGCTAACACCAATGCAGAACTGTCCGGAACGGTGGTATTTTCCGGAAACGAAGCAGGAAATGCCGGCGGTGCTATTTTTGTAGCTGGTGCCAGCAGTTCCATGGAAATTGCTTCCGGAGCCGTCTTCAAAAGCAATTCCGCAAAGCTCGGCGGGGCGATTTATAACAAAGGAAACCTCGGCACTCTGGATGGCGTTACCTTTGAAGACAACACTGCCGAAACAAACGGCGGCGCGATTTTGAACTCCAACGGCGGCACAATTGCCTCTATTACAAACAGCATCTTCAAAAACAACACTTCCACGAACGGCGGCGGTGCTGCGATTTATAACAAGGGCGGTGAGATTGCCGAAATCAGCAATACTGTTTTTGAAGGCAATATTGCGGAAAAAGGAAACGGCGGCGCCATTTTTAACGGCGGCACGACAGCAGCCAACATCACACTCGACAATGTCCAGTTTATCGGCAACCAGGCGACAAACGGCAGCGGCGGAGCTATCTCCACCAGCGGTGTCGTTGATATTGCCAACGCCACGTTTGAGAACAATTCCGCATCAACAGGCGGCGGCGCAATTAACGTTGACGGAACGGTTAAATTGAGCGGCGAAAACACCTTCTCCGGCAATAAAGTCGGCGATAAACTGAACGATATTAACCTGAATCAAAACAACGGTCAGGCCAAGGTAGACGTCAGCGGCACGCTGACGCTTGACGGAGGCATTTCCGGCGAAGGCTCAACTTCTTTTGCGGATAATACGAAGCTCAATATTACTGAAAACACAACGTTTGGCGAAGATGTCGCAATCACTATCGGTGAAAACACCGAACTGGGCCTGATTGTCGACAGCGGTGAAGAATCCGCAGAGTTTGACACGAGCAAGCTGCTGGGCGAAAACGGCTTCACACTGGCTGACAACGCTTTGTATAATGCGATTGTTGGCGATGACGGAAAAGTTACCATGGAACAGAAATCCGCCGACGAAGCGGCTGCCTCTCTGGGGCTCTCCGGTTCACAGGCAGAAGCCGTTTTGGGCGCAATTTCCGGCGGTTCTTCTGACAACGCCAACTTTAACAGTTTCAGAGAAGCGTTGAACCAGCATCTGCAATCTGCCGACAAGGCGCAGGTTTCCAACGGTACCGGCGCAGCGGATTTGCTGACCGCAGACGCCAATCCGGTTATCAGATCGGTTGAAACCGGTATTCATAATATGGTATTCTCGGCTGTTTCTGATGAACTGAACGGAACTTCCGCAGCCATGGCCGAAGGAAAATCTTCCGGCGATGCCTTTAAGCAGGTTAAAGCCTGGGTAAGAGCATTGTTCAGCCACTCCGACCACGAATCGACGTCAAAAGCCAGCGGTTTTGACACGAACAGCGACGGCGTCGCCATGGGTATCGACAAGCAGCTTGACAACAGGACGAAAGTCGGCCTTGGCTATGCTTACAGCAGCACGGATATTTCCTCGGGTATTCGCGATACGGACGTTGATACGCATACCGCGTTTGTTTACGGGCAGTATAAGCCGGCAAACTGGTACATCAACACCGTTGTTGCTTATAACTGGTCTGATTACAGTGAAAAGAAAGCTGCGCTCGGATTTAACGCAAACGCTGATTATGACGTCGAATCCTGGGCTGTCCAGTCTTTGTACGGATATGAAATGCAGCTGAACGGCTATGACGTTACGCCGGAAGCCGGACTGCGCTACGCCCATATCTCGCAAGACGGATATACCGACGCTCTCGGAACGTCCGTTGCCGCCAATGACAGCGACATTCTGACCGCAATCGTCGGGGCGAAAGTTGCCAAGGATTATGCTTTGGACAGCGATACCATTATCCGTCCGGAATTGAGAGCCGCCGTTACTTATGATTTGGTTGACGACGCCAACAATTCCAACGTGGTTTTGGCTAACGGCGTTGCCTATCGCGTCAACGGCGAAAAGCTGAACCGTTTGGGATTTGAACTCGGCGCAAAAGTTGCTACCGATGTTTCTGACAACTGGGAAATCTCCCTCGCTTACGAAGGCGGTTTCCGTGAGGATTATCAGAACCATACGGGTATGCTGAACGCCAAATACAAGTTCTAAACTTCCCACTCCTCATCTAAGGGAAAAGGCAGAGAGTACAGCGGTCTCTCTGCCTTTTTTGTACATCGTTTGAACAGATTTGGTATTATTGGGGTGACTGGCGCTGTTTATGAGGATTGGCACTGTTGGGGCGGATTGCTGCTGTGTATGAGGACTGATATCGGCGGGGCAAAATTCCGTGGCATTTCGTCCCGTATCCGCCGCAAAAACAAACATATACAATAAAAATGCGCAACACTTGACAAAACTGTTGACATAATTTTATTTCCGGGTGTAGGCTAAAGATGATAAAATAAGCATATGTTTCACTAAAATTTTATAAATATGGATAAATTAGGTTTTATTCCCAATCCTGAGCAGTATGCTCCGGCGGGAGACGAAGTGATTTTTGACAATTCGATTGACGCACTGGAATTTTTTCAGGACTTTTACGGCGGCAACGGCGTCGTGCTTCTGGCAAGCATATCACTCAACAACCTGGCTTGCTCCAATATGCTGGTATGGGTGTATTTTGACCTGGACGCCCAGGACATCCGCTCATTAGCACCGGTGTTTAAGCTGGACAATCCGGAAGTTTTTCATGAATGCGAATTTACCAAACTTCTGCCGCTGACTAACGAAATCTTTCTGTTTTGGCGGGAGACGCTGTATTCTACGGTGTTTACCTCTGCCGGAGAAGTTGCGATAAAGAAAGTCCGGGAGGTTTTGTCTGAAGCAGATATGCTCAATATCCTCAGGCTTGAAGGGGCCTTTGAGGCGGAAGATGTTTATCCGGTGGAGCTTTATTCGCTGCAACAAGAGAAATTCGCCTGTATCTGCTGGTCGATTGAACAAAAGGAAAAGGACACTGATGACGTTGTCTGGCATCCGGTTTGCAAAGACGACGAAAAGCTGCTGGACGCTTTTGACGGAGACACTCTCACCGAATATCCGGTAGAACTCGGCGAAACGGCGACTATCGGCGGCGAGCTGTTTAAGCTCTGTTATAATGCGGCTGAAGGAAAACACTTTGAAAAAGTTTCGGCGCAGCAAAATGCCCTGAAAACCGCAGCCGGCGAGAAATTCCGCATTATTCCCGGACAACACCGGCAGCCTGGATGCCAAAAGACGGCAATGAGCGGATTTTCACAAAAAAGCGGCGGTTCCGTAAACGGCAACAATGTACAAAAGGAAACCAGAGCTGCTGCCGGAAACGGATTTGCAACCGTAAAAATGCAGACCGATACGGCGAACGGGAAACCGAAAATCATTCAGTTCAAACCCAAACGCTGAAAGCTGCGAGGTTATAGACTGACGAAACTCGAAGCTGTTGGAGACATACATTTGAACTGTCGGGGACATAAAACGGAGATTTTATGAGAAAGGGCGGAACTACCGCCCTTTTTTGTGCCTTTCGTTTAGAATACAACCGCAACATAAAAAAATTCTTGCAGGCAGACCTTATATTCTTGTGTACTGCTATCTTCTTGTGCACTATCTTCTTGCGCACAGGCCTTATTTCGATGTCGATCCCAAACCGCCGTTGCGTCTTGCCGTAGCGTTATCGTCAAATGTGATGCCGAAAGGCAGAAAAATCCCCTGACAGACCGAGGCGCCGGCTTTCAGCTCCAGAACCTTACCGCCATTGCAATCGTTGGTCATCTTTACAAAAATATGCCCTTCATTGTCCGAGTAATAATAATCGCCATCAATTATCCCAATCGTATTGTCCATTTGCAGGCGGTATTTAAAACCCAACCCGGATTTGGGCATAACGCCCAAAAACCAGCCGTCTTCCATTCTGACGCGTATTCCCGTCGGCAATAGAAAATTCTCCTTCGGTTTCAGGGAGATATCTACCGGCGTGTAAAAATCGTATCCGGCAGAACCGGACGTTGCCCGGGCGGGAAGCCGGATACTGTCATATATGCGCCGGATTTCAGCGTCATCCGTCAGAAAAGTGTTTTTCCATGCTGTTTCAAACTGATTGAAACTGACTTTGGCAAATTCGGCTATACGGGGCATATTTTTCTCCTTAGTACAGTTTATCAAAACAAAGCCGGAACGGAAACTGCACCGGCAAACTTCCCGTGGCGGCGGAATTGCAGCGATTGTTGCGCCCTGATGCCGGAAAACCGGCAGCTATGGCGTTTCCGCACGTCTAAATTTGCGGCAATTATGGCGGCCTGCCGACGACTTGACAAGAAAAATGCTTGCTTTTTCCTCATTTATTCTTTATGATGCGTTTAAAAATCAATTATTGTTTCACTTAAATACATTTTTATGAATAATTTTGTAAAAAGAATTTGGTTTGGGGCCTTGTTGCGCCCGCAGTGTTGGATTTGTGCCGCCGTTAATCATCAGGTTGTCGGCGGAGCCATAGCCGTTTTGCTGTTTCTGCTTACCGGCTGGTTTGCAACGGCAGGATTTGTGGCGTTGTTCGTTTTTCTGTTTATGGTACATCTTATCATCTTTCCGGAAAAGACCTATACCCTGCAGATGGAGGACAAAACGCTCTTTATTGCAATTTATGCTTCCGACTTTGCCAGACGGCACAGGAAAGACAGCAAACGCAAACGCTTCATCATCAGAACTATCGCATGCCACGCCGACGGTTTTTGCGAAACGGTATGGCCGGACAGCGAAGTGTTCGGATATGACGACAGCCTGTGCCGCTACGGCATTTTTCTGGCTAAGCCTTATCCCGCTACATGGGCCGTTGTCTGCAACGGATTTGAAGACGGGCGTTTTCTGGGACGGAAACTCTGCAATTATGTTTTTGCCGAACGGATAGCGGCCGGAAAAAACCTTCTGATTTTTTTCCACGGCACAGCTATGTTCCCTGTTGAAACCGTTACTTTCAGCGTTGACCCGGATTTGTCCTGCAAACCCGGAAGCGTTGTTTTTCAGGAAATTTCGCCGTCAGGCCTGCCCGAGCTTTCTGCTGACAAGGCGGATAAAACAAGCGGAAGGTTTCTGCTTTGTCAGAATGAAGCAGGCTCAACGCTTTTCAAGTGTTGCCTTGCTCAAAACGGTATGCCGGCAGCCTATCACGTATCGGCTGAAGACATTTGCCTGAATAAACACTGACGCATTCATAAGCACTGACGCTTTTGCCGCCGTTCTTTTCCTAAACGCCCCCTAAACGGGGCGTTTTTTTTGCAGGAGATTTGCGTCGTGCTCCTTAAAAAATATTATGGGCAGGAGGTTTACATCGCACTCCTTAAAAACAGAACATTATTGGCCGGATGTTTACATCGCACTCTTTTTTCAACAAACAGAACATAATTAGAACGTTTTTATTGACAAAGAGGTTCGGCAATACTAAGATGACTATGAAACAAGATTTTGAAACTATACGGCTGGCACATATTCCGAGGCTATGATGAAACACTATATTGCCCTTGCAGACTGCGACTGTTTTTTCGTTTCGGCGGAGCGGGCTTTCAATCCGCGGCTTGACGGGCGGGCGGTGGCGGTTCTTTCCAACAACGACGGCTGCGTCATTTCGCGGTCGAGAGAAGCCAAAGCGCTGGGGTTGAAGATGGGCGAACCTTATTTTATGGCCAAGAAACGCCTGCCGCAGGTTTTGTATGTCCGTGCCAATCACGATCTTTACCGCAGCATTTCGGCAAAAGTCATGGCTAAGTTCAAATCGTTTACGCCGGACGTCGAAGTCTGTTCGGTGGACGAAGCTTATCTTGACCTGACCGGAACTAAGCTGCTTTACCGGCAGAATTACATCAAAACGGCACAAATGATCAGGCAGGCGGTGTGGGATGAACTGCACATTCCGGTTTCCATCGGCCTGTCGACGACAAAAACTCTGGCCAAACTTGCCAGCGACAAAGCCAAAAATGCAGGCGGCGTTTTTGCCATCGGGTCGGCGGAACGAAATAAGATTCTGGCGCAGACGCTGATTGCGGACGTTTCCGGCGTGGGGAGAAAGCTGCTTCTGAAAATGCGGGAAGAGTGCATTTTTACCGCTTTGGACTTTGTAATGCGCCCGGATTACTGGGTTAAGGCGAGGTTCGGAACGCATGGGGCGGATTTGAAAGCGGAACTGTCGGGAATTCCCCTGTTTAAGGTGGAACCGGACGACAAGGCTCCGCTTTCCATTCAGCAAACTTCCGCCCTCAGGGAATTCAGCAGCGACATTGCCGTCCTGAAAACGGATTTGTGCCGCCATATCCATACCGCCTGCCGCAAAGCCCGCAGCGAAGGCGCCAAGGCCGCCGCCATTGAAGTCATGCTCCGAACCAAAGATTTTAAGGTGGTAACGGCACGCGCAAAACTTGACTTTGCCAGCAATCAGGAAACGGAAATCACGCCCCCTGCCCTGCGGCTGCTGACGCAGCTGTTCACGCCGGCTGTCGTCTGGCGCAGCACGGGAATTACCCTGACGGGACTGGTTTACGGAGAACGCGAACAGCTTGACCTGTTTCAACTGGCGAAAAAAAGCGACGACCGACTGGGGAGCATTCTGGATGAACTGGAAGAAAAATTCGGCAAAAACATTGTCCATTTAGGATAAAGCCGGGAGATATAACCGGAAAGGCACTGAAAGCTGATTTCCAGGAAAAGACGACCGCAAATTGCAGAAACTGAAATTAAAAACCGGCAGAGAAAGACTGACGCTGTGCCGTATTTTATGATTGACCAAGGGCGAAAAATATGGTATATTAAAAGCGTAATGAATATTGTGATGTTGATTAGTTTGAAAATTATTGTTTTAATATAACAGGGATTACTGTTAGTTTGGAGAGATTTAGGACGCGCAGGGATTGTTTACGGCTCAAGCAATGGGTTGTTTACGGTTTTTGCAGGTTCACTTATTAAAATTCGGTTTAGAAGGCGGTTAGCTTGCGCTGATGCTCCTACGCGGAGAGATGACCTGGGTTTTATAAGTTAAAATAAGTTTTGAAAAGCTGGCAAGTGCTTTGTTTTCTAAAATCTAGATATATGGCAACAGTGGATTTCACAAGCGCAATCCTCGCCATGCGAGGAAAAGTAACGAAACCGATGCTGATTGCGACGGTTTTGTGTATTATCCTAGCCTGTTTCCTCGGATGGGGATTCTGGCTGGTGGCAGGAATTCTCCTGGCATTTGTAACATTCATCAATGGGATGTATGTTATCATGCCGGGACGCTCCGGGTATAAGATTACCCTCGGGGCGATGGCCAACAAAAGCTTTGCTTCTGGCTTTGGCTGGATGATACCGTTCATCAGTTCGATGAGCGAGGTGGACATCACCCGCCAACGCCACCAAGACACGAACAATATGAAGAACAAGGAAAGACGCGATATCGCGTTGACTTATGTTCTTACTTGGAACCTAGTTCCAAGTAATGTTCACATTCTCCACGCCACTATCGGGGAGAGTGATTATATCAGTAAAGCGTTGTGTCCACAGCTGGATGCCGCGTTTACTGAGGTGGTGGCTGAAAAGACTTACGAGGATATCAACGGCAAGCTCGCCGAGTTATCCGCGGAAGTCAAGGCTAATTTCGAGCCGCGCTACAATCATTCATTATTCGAAAATGTCGAACTGAACATTATCAATGTTCAATTTGACAAAGACTATGAAGATGCTGTGTCAGAAATGGGCAAGGTCGAAATGCAGAGAAAAATTGTTGAGGAGAAGGCTGAACAGCTGAAAATCTCAACAAAAGCGCAGGCCGAAGCCCGCGGAATGCAGGCTGAGGGTGAAGCCGCTTACATCCGTAAGCTAGCCGAGGCAGAAGCTGCGGCAATGAAGCTCAAAGGGGCTTCCGAAAATGAAGTCCGGGAAAAGCTGGGAGAAATCCTAAAAGCCCACCCGGAACTCATCAAGGAGGTTCTTGCCAAGAACTTCCCGAAGGTCTACGGTGGCGGAAACGTTACCCCGATGATGGATCTTGGGGATTTGCTCGGCAAATAACCCTTGTCCCTGTTAGAAAGGTTCCCTGTGCGTCTGCACAGAGAACCTTTTTTTGTGATTGTACGACCTCTCCGGTTTTGCGGCTGCCCCGACCCGATACGGGAGCAGCCAATAAACGGGACGCGATTATTTTTCACTGTCGCGCAGAACGTCTATCGCCCGCTGCAGCTGGATTTCCTCAACCGCATACAGGGGCATGCCGTTCAGCACCAAAGTCGGGACGCTTTTCATGCCGATTTTGTCGGCCGTCGCTTTTATGCTCTGCAAAATGTTTTTGGTTTCGTCGGAGGCATAGTCCTTTTTAAACTTCGCCATATCCAGCTTTAAGTTGCGTGCCAGCTTGTCTATGACCGGTTCATTGACAACCCGTTCCGCCATCAGGCCGGAATACATTTCCAGAAACTTGCCCTGATTATGCGCGGCGACGGCGGCTTTGGCAGCCAGTTCCGAATTCGGCGACAGGAAAGACACCGGTTTGAAAACGACTTTTACGTCCGGATTTTTCTTAATGATATTTTCAATGCGCGGCGCCATCTGGCGGCAGTAGCCGCAGGAGAAGTCAAAGAACTCGACCAGCGTAAACTTCCCGTCCGGGTTGCCGGCATACAGTTCGGCACGGTTGATGTCTTCGGCGTATTTCTGATAGGTCTCCGCCTGTGCCAAAAGCTTTTTCTGCTCTTCCTGCTGCTGATAAATCTGCAGCGCCCCGACGATAATCGGCGGATTATCCATCAAAACGTCTGCAACTTTCTGTTCCAGAGGCGTCAGTTCCTTTTCGCTTTCGGCCTTTTTCGTATCGGCGTCGGCGCGGAATTTGACTAGGGCATCATACGCTATCTGCGGATTTTTCTTCAAAACGCTGACAACAGCTTTGGCAATTTCTTCTTCCGACGCGTCGTCAAAACTTCCAGCCGCGACGGCATTGGCGGAAAATGCAAGCATTACCGACAGAGCCGTTGCTGACAATAATTTAGTTTTTCTCATGTTTTTCCCTCTCTAAAATTAACTAACCTTACGGTTTGTTGGGTTAAATTTTTTGCCGGATAACGGCTTTTTAATGGCTTTCTGCCGGCTTTCCCGCCGCGGGGCGGCTATGACCGGCGCATGACGCTACAGGCATGTTTCGTGGTTAAACTCGCAAACGCCGAGTTCATTCTTGCCTTTGTCCAGATAACGGATGCGGACATTAATTCCGTCATTAATAAACATCGGTTTGAGTTTCGGACACATTTCCTGATAGGCTTTGCTGCAGGCTTCAGTTTTTATGCTGTTTTGCAAAGCCGTTTTTTCTTTGGCAGACATTGCCGACATATCGATATCGGCCTCATAGATATAGGCGATGGCCTTGTCCTTGTATTCAATGTTTGTCCAAGTCGTTGCCTCATCGATTTTCTTCGGCAGGGTTTTCTTTATCGTATCCAGCATAAAGCCAATCTGTTTTTCACGCTCGGCGGCTGCATTTTTCTCCTGTTCCGCAGCGGCTGCGGCATCGGCTTTTGCCTTGGCTTCAGCTTCAGCGGCGGCCTTTTTGGCTGCTTTTTCTTCCGGCGTTTCGTTTATTTCCGCCAGCAGGCTTTTCAAGCTTTCATCTTCGGAAACGGACAAGTCCAATTCAGCGGGAAGCTCATGTTCCTCAGAAACAGGCTTATCCGGTTTGGCAGGGCGTGCAGGTTCTTCGGAAACCTCTGCGGCTTCCGGCGATGAAGACGCTGAAACCGCAGAGGCTTCTGGCGACAGGATATCCGCTTCCGGCATAACGTCCTCTTTGGTCAGTCTTTTGGGCGTTTCAGCAGGCGTATCACCTTCCAAAGACAAATCGCCGTCAAGAGTGAAATCATCAAAATCTATGTCAAAATCCGCCATTTCCTGCAAGGCGTTGTTTACATCGCTTAAAGACTTTAACTCGTCACGGGGCTCTTTGCCCTTATCATCAGCAGCCGTATCTGCCGGAGCGGCCGAGGCCCTGGCCGGAAGTTTTTTATCCGCGACCACGGCATCAAACCCTTCCGCCTCAATGATATTGGCACGGAAATTTTCAAACTGGTGGCTCAAATATTCTTCCAACGACAGCTTGCCGTCCTTGTTGTCATCCATTTTATGAAAATCGGCCACAAAAATGGCTTTGGTCGCCTGCAGCTGTTCGGCAGCGGTCAGCGCCTGCGCCTGCCCCGCAGACGCGGCAGCCAGCGAAACGGAAAATAAAAGCAGATATTTTTTCATCGGCAAAAACCTTATAAAATTAGTCTTCCATAAGGAAATATTTGCACGGATAATCTTAAATTTTCTTTAACGGGCGGAAATTATTTGCGCCGTCGAAGAATGTTACGGAGGGAGTCAGTTTTTGATATGCGGCGGCATATTGCTTAAGCCCCGCGGCCCGTTCCAAAATCAGCTGCTCGGGCACAAAACGGTTTATTTTTTTGGCGCGTTCGGCGGCACGGTTTATCGCAAGCTTTGTATCGCAGACGATAAAGTCGACAGCGGTGCGGTAGCCTTTGCGGCGGATATTCTTAAACAGTTCAAGATGGGCGGCATTGGTGCCGCTGTGCTCAAACATAATATTCAGGCGCAGGTTGACGGCGCGGCGCAGCAGTTCGTAGCCGATAATCCGCGCGGTCATTTCATGGTTTTTAAATGCAACGACATTGCCGTACAATGCCAAATCCCGCTGATATGCCGGCAGAGAAACCATAATCTTGTCAAAACTCAGAAACAGGAAATTCTGCGGCAAGTGCGCGGCACAAAACGTGCTTTTGCCGGAACCGGGAATACCTGAAATCTGCCGCAATTCCGGCTGAGCCGAAGGGACAAGCCCCTGCAGGCTCTGCTTTATCAAACCCTCTGTTTCCGGCGTTTTTACCGTTTTGTAATCGGCATTTATAAGCTGATTAAGCGAGGGCATCAACACTTTCAACATCAGTCCATCTCCGACTATCCAATCTTTAAACTGCCAAAGGTTCGGTTTCAGCCAGTTCGTCCAGCAGCGCAAACGTTTCGGACGCTATCATCAGCTCTTCGTTGGCAGGAATGACATAGACTTTGACCTTGCTCCGCGGCGAAGAAATTTCCGCCGGCGCGGGGCGGGCTCTGTTCTTTTCCCCGTCAAGTTCTATACCAAGATACGCCAAACGAGCGCAGAGCTTTTCACGGACAAGCGAAGCGTTTTCGCCGATGCCGGCGGTGAATATCAGGGCATCCACGCCGCCCAGAACCGCCACGTAAGACCCGATGGTTTTGAGCAGGGAATAAACAAACGCATCTATTGCAAAAGCGCAGTTTTCATCGCCTTTGGCAGCGTTTTCAATAATATCGCGCATATCCGAATGCCCGCAGGAAAGCCCGTATAACCCGCTCTGTTTGTTAAACATCGCGTTTACCTCGTCGGCGGTCTTGCCCTGCGTTTTCATAATGTGCAACGGAATATACGGATCCATATCGCCGGCGCGGGTCGCCATCATAATCCCGGCAGACGGCGTATATCCCATCGTGGTGTCAACGCTTTTGCCGCCTTTAATCGCGGTTACGGACGCGCCGCCGCCGAGATGGCAGCAGATAAAGCGCCCCGCACGCCCAAACAGTTCCGCCGCCTTTTGCGCGGCGTAATTGTGCGACGTGCCGTGAAAACCGTAACGGCGGATACGTTCCTTTTCATAATATTCGCGGGGAATGGCATAGGTAAAGGCGGGCTTTTCCACACTCTGGTGAAAGGCGCTGTCAAACGTTGCCACCTGCAAGACGCCGGGCAGAAGTTCGGCCATCGCCTCAACGCCGTGCACAAACGCAGGCCCATGCAAAGGCAACAGCGGCAGCGTGTCATAGATTTTTGCCATAACGTCATCATCAATAATCACCGAACGGTCGAAATATTCGCCGCCATGTCCCATACGATGCCCCACGGCCGACAATTCGGCGGCATTTTTCAGAAAACGGTGGGAGAGATAGTCCAATATGGCTTTTATAGCGTCTTTATGGTCCGTTACCGGACAT
>ENA-UAMM01000588-UAMM01000588.1-human-gut-metagenome-genome-assembly--contig:-NODE-588-length-13324-cov-4.825006_pt1 | contig 13324 bp, 5 predicted proteins | sample MGYA00243284_ERZ654499 | MGnify/ENA primary metagenome ERZ654499 (study PRJEB26926, sample SAMN06164397) | human gut metagenome | biome: ENVO:00009003; feature: ENVO:2100002; material: ENVO:00002003... | reverse complement strand
AGTTTTGCTGAGTTTTTTCATCATACACCTCACATATAACTGAATCATAGCCTGATTGTAAGGTACCATATCATCAAAACAATGTCAATATAAAATAAACTTCCCCTTTATTTTTGGCTAAAATCACTAAATAAAAAGCCCCTTATTTAAGGGGCTTGTCGATATTTAGAAAGCATATGTCAGACCGGCGTTGACCGAATAGGTGCTGTCGTCTTCGATAAAGCGGCTGCCTTCCAGATAGAAATTGAACTTGCCGCGTTTATAATCGAAACGGCTGGACAGAACTGCTCGGTTGCGTTGTGTCTCATAGCTGTTCATGTGATAACGTCCCTGCAGTCCGACAATACCGGCGCTGACTGCCTGATAGGGGTTGTTAAACTCATGATAATAAGTTCCGCCCAGACGGATGTTCAGTTCATCGTCACCCATGGGTTTGAAACTCTTCTTGGCATATAAGCCGAGTCCGCCCTCAACGGAAAGGTTATTGCCGGAATCAACCCGGATATTTTCCTTGGTGCGTCCTTGATACAGGCCGATAATATTGAATTCGGCCACCGGTTCCAACGTCAGCAGGCCCATATCCAGTTCATGGCGCGCTTCGTTAGTGATACCGTAGTAATAATTACGGGTATCGGCCTTATATTCCCCGGTATGGTCATAACGTGTATATTCACCCCAGCCCATACCGATTCTCGGCATCGAAACAACCTTGGTGCTGTCGGTTTCGAAAATCAACGGCGCCATAATTTGGGCAATGACTTCATCACGTTCCGCACCGTTGTCATAATCACTGCTGTATTTGGTGAAGCTGGCGCCGAGGCCGTAACGGAAGTTGGCGTTATATTTCTTGTCAAACAAAGCATAACCGGTGTGGGCCTCGTCTTCATAACCGCTCAGGCCGTTGGTGCCGTCCTGTTCGCGCTCAAAATAGTCATAGCCGACATGAACACGGAATTCTTTCGTGTCATTGTTGTTGAAGACGGCACTGTTGACCTGACGGTTGACATTGCGGAGAATATCCATATTTTGTTTGGCAAAATTGGGAATTAAGTCAAGCCCCAGATTACTGTATAAAGCCTGATTGAATTCTTCCATGCTGCCGGCCGTAATCATACCGTCATAAATTGTGTTGCGGATAGCATAATTGCTTTCCAGATAAGCCGCCTGGCTGGCATTATTAACCAGATTCGAGAAAGCGACACGGTTATAAACGATGTCTTTTTCGCTGGACGGTTTGTCGGAAGTGCTGCTGTCGTTGTCTGCCTCATCTTCGTCTTTGACTGTCGGCTGTTCGACGGCCGGCTCATCTTCAGCCTGCGCCGCCGCATCGTCGGCAGAATCTTCCGCGCTGTCAACCAGAGAGACTTCCCACATCGGCGAAGCGGACATCAGGTTGACGTCAATTTCACTGGCCGTCAAAGCATTCCGGTTAACATAAACGTCTTTCTGTCCCTGTTCCAGCATCGCCCGGTCGCTGACGGCATATAAATCGCCGCTGATTTCGTTGCCGGCGACCATTGTTCCGGTTGAGGCAAGCAGAACTCTGCCGCCGCCCATTTCGTTAAGTTTGAACGAGGCGGACGTTACCATAGTGCCGCTGTTTTGCAGGGTTGCGCCTTGTTCCAGATGAATAAACTTGTTGGCGCAGCTGCCGCCGTCATCGCAAATGTCAACGTTGCCGGCCGAGGTGTCGCCGGTAATGGTTCCGCTTTGCGTTTGTCCGCCGGCAAAAACGATTTTACCCGAAGCATTGTTGTAGAAAGTGGATTTCCCGTCAACATAGATGCCTGTTCCGGCCGAACCGGCAGCCATATTAATCGTTCCGGCATTTTCAACCGAACCGCCGTTGACGGCCTTCATCCCGTAAGAAGTGGACGAAGTCCCATTAATGTTTATGGTACCGAGGTTAATGGCGCGGGCATGCGATCCGTCGGCATACATGCCGACACCGCCGTTGCTGTTGACGGTGATGATACCTTTAGCCGCATTGGTGACTGTCGTATCTATCGTTGTAGAGGTTGCAATCATGCCTTTGCCGCTGTTGACGGTAATGGTGCCGCTGTTGACAGCATTTGCTCCGGCGGAAGATGTTCCGTCTGCCGCCATGCCGTTTCCGCTGCCGGTCGCGGTAATTGAACCTGTGTTGTTGACGGTAGCCCCTTTGGCCTGCAAAGCAGAGCCTGAACCGCTGAAGGTGAGGGTGCCTTTGTTATTTGCCGTGCCGCCGTTTTCCGCCAGCATCAGGTAAGAAGCGCCGGAACCGGCATTGATTTTTCCGCTGCTGCCGTTGGTAACAATTCCGCCGTCAGCGAACATACCGATATTATTATTGGCATTAATTGTAGCATTGTTGATTGCTTCGCCCTCGGTTGCTTTCATGCCGAATGAACTGCTGCCGGTAACATTAATGGTACCGCTGCTGTTTGTAGCAGTTCCTCCGTCAGCCAGAATACCGACGGAATCTGACCCGCTGACGTTAATGGTTCCCGTATTGTTTGCAGTTCCTTCCGCCTCTGTCATCATACCGATTCCGCTGCTTCCGTTGAGGGCAATAGTACCGTTATTGGTAATTTTTCCTCTGGTGGCATACATGGCCGTAGAGTTATTGGCCGAGCTGTTCAGCGTAATGGTTCCGCCGCTGGCATTAACGGCTTCGCCGCCGTCGGCACGCATAGCCTCAAGGTTGGAGGAAGTAACCGTAATTGTTTTGTCGTTGCGTCCGATTCCGTCGTCAACCAAAACAGCCGCATCGCCGCTGCTGAATTCGATTGTTCCGCTGTTGACCACGGTGCCCCCGTTGGCGTATAAGCCAACCGTATCGGTGCCGCTGACTTTGAGACTGCCGGAGTTGGTGGCTGTTCCTCCGTCTGCCCGCAGACCGATGGCGCCGGTGCCTCCCAGATTGATAGTTCCCAAATTGCTGCCGCTGCCGTTGGCCACATAAATACCGACCGTATTTTCGGCTTTCAGGTCAATCGTTCCCGAAGCGGCATTGACAACATTGCCGCCGTCGGCATACATACCTTGCGCACCGTTTCCGGTAACGGTAATGGCTGCATTGTTGGTTGCGGTGCCGGTTGAAGCCCTCATGCCCGAAGCTGCCGTATCTGCGGCGGAAACATTGATTGTTCCGTTGTTGACGGCGCTTCCCGAACCGGCCGCCCAAATACCGGTTGACCCGGCACCCGAGACGTTGATTGTTGCGCCTTTGTTATTGATGACTTTGCCGCTTCCTGCCAGTTTCATACCGGCGGCATTGCTGCCGACAACATTAATGGTGCCGGGCAAATCCTTTTCTTCATATTTGGGCTGGTCGTCATCGCCGAGAACCGGTTCTCCGTCTTCGTCCAAAACCGGAACCTGAACCGTTTTGCCGTTGGTCACGGTTCCGCTGCCGGCTGTCATTCCGATGGAACCTTCGCCGGCAACCGAAATCGTCGTTTGATTGTAGGCTTCGCCGTTGGCCGCATAGATACCGGAAGAACCGTTGCCGCTGGAGATAATGGTTCCGATATTGTCGGCCGTTCCGCCGTTGACATAAATGCCTGAGGAATTGCTGCCGCTGGCGGTGATGTCCTTGTTATTGGTTCCCGTGCCGCCGGTTGTTACTTCCATACCTTTGGAACCGCTTCCCGATGCGGTAATCGTTTTATCATTAACCAGCGTTCCGCCGCCGGACATTCCGGTTCCGTTTGAGCCGGAAACCGTTATCGTTCCGCTGTTGGTAATGCTGCCTTTGGACGCGCGTATGCCGTAGCCGCTTCCGCCGACCTCAATGCGGGCACCTGCGGCGTTGGTAACGGTTGCCGTGTCGGCCCAAATGCCGTTGCCGTTTCCGGTAATCGTAATGACGCCGTTGTTGTTTATTGTGTTTGACGTTTCGGCCGGAGAAGTAGCAGAAATGGAAGAATTAATGGCACTGCCGCTGCCGTTGACCGTAATCGTTCCGTCATTGGTGACCGTTGCCCCGCTGTTTGCGTTGCTGGAAATGTTAATGCCGTCGGCACTGCTGTCTTTCTCGGTTGTGATGCTGGCACCGGCTTTGTTGTTGACCGTTCCGCCGGCTGCCTCAATAGCCGCTGAACCGTCGGCAATGGTAATCGTTCCCTCGTTGTTGACGGTTCCGCCCTTAGTAGAGGTAATGCCTTTGGAACCGGTTCCGTCAACATTGATTTTTCCTTTATTGGTAATGCTGACGGTGTCGGTATCCGAAGCCAGAGTCATGCCGGAAGAATTGGTTCCTTTAACGTTAATAATCCCTTTAAGGTCGTTCAAAACTGTTCCCGTAGCCGTTTCGCTCATATAAATGCCGTGCGAGTTGCTGCTGTCTTCGCCGATTTCCAGCGTACCGTTGTTGGTAACCGAACCGTTCCCTTTGGTATAGATGATAAAGCCGTCTTTGCCGTTCAGGTCAATTTTACCGCTGTTGGTAATATTGTTTCCGTCTCCGGCGATAATAACTTTGGAACCTCCGGCGCCAACCGTGACATTGCCGTTATTTTGGAAATTGCCTTCGTCGGAGTCCGTTGTGCTGAACAGAGTATAATCTTCGGCGTTAATGACGATATCACCGTTATTGATGGCCGTACCGTCATTCGTTGTCGTGAAAATGGTACCGTTGCCGCCGTTTAGGGTGATAGTTCCGCTCTTGTCGTTGATGACGGTTCCGCCGTTTGCGGTCATGCCGACGGCATTGTTGCCGTTCATGTTGATATGTCCGGAGTTAATGGCCGTTGCTCCGTCACCGGCGATCATGCCCGTACTGCCGCTGCCGCCGACAATCGCCCCGGTCCCGTTGTCAACGCCGATGTTAATCGTGCCGAAATTTTCGGCTTTGCCGCTTGTGGTCTGCATACCGACGGAGTTATTGCCGTACAGGTTAATTGTTCCCCCGGCAACATTGGTGATTTCGCCGTCGCCTTCGTCAAACAGGCCGAACGCATTGTCTGAATGCATATTGATCAGACCGTGATTCAGTCCGTTGCCGCCGTTGACGGAGATACCGTAGGTTTCGGAGTTGACCGAACCGCCGGTAACGTCGATTTGCCCGAAGTTTTTGGCCGTTCCGTCCTGCATGGACATACCGTATGAATTTTGCATATTGGGCGTTCCGGTAATGGTAATTGTTGCATCTTTATTGTTAAACGATTCGCCGCTTTCGCCCATAATGCCGCGTCCGCCGTTGGTCAGGTTGATTGTTCCGTTATTGGTCAGTGTTCCTTCGGTAGAGGCCATGCCGTAACCATACATGCGGTTGATGTTGATTGTGTTGTTGTTATTGGCCCGGCCGTCGCCGATAGACATGCCGTAGCCGACTTCTTTGCTGGCCGCATAGTCATAGCCGTTCAGGTTGATAATTCCGTCATTGTCAATCTGGGCCCGTTCACCGCCGGCGGAAATCATACCATAGTTTTCTTTGCTGTTTTGAGTGCTGGTTAAGGTAATGGTGCCCCGGTTGACCGCAGTGGCATTTTCTTCAACCGAAATGCCGGTCGAATTGGCGCCGGTAATTTGAATCGTAGCATCTTTGTCATTAACCGCATTGCTGCCGGAAGATATGCCGACAGAATCCTCACCCTGTGAAATATTAATTGAGCCCTGATTGGTAACGGAGCCGGAGGTCGATTTGATGCCCGTGCCGCTGACCAATTGGATTGAGCCGGTTTTGCCGTTCAGAACGGCGCCGCTTTCGGAAGCCATACCGGTTGAACCGATACCGTTCATGACAATCTGTCCGTGGTTGGTATTGGTTCCCTGCGTTGTGTACATGCCGGTGCCCTTGCGGGTGAAAGTAATTTTACCCGTAGCCGCGTTGGTGGCCGAGGCCGAATTTTCGCCATACATGCCGTAAGAGTCGGCATCGCCGGAAAGAATAACGTCCATGTCAATCGATCCTGTGTTAAGCATGGTGCCGTTTTGAGCATGAATGCCGTAGGAAGCTTCGGTTGTCGTACTGTCGGTGCCGTTGATTTTGATTGAACCGTTGTTTTCGGCAGTACCGTCTTCAATAAACATACCGTTGGAACCGTTGGCATATTTGATGTCAATCACGCCGGTTTCCGTATTTTGAATTTTGGCGCTGCTGGCATTATTGGCCGTTCCCGCTTCCGTCGTAACGTTCTGCCGGATGGTCATGCCGTCGCCGCCGTTGCTCAGTGTTATGGTGCCGCTGTTTGTTCCGGTTCCGGCGTTAATCTGGAGGCCGGTGCCTTTGGCCAGCATTTTGATTGTGCCTTTGTTGACAACGGTTCCGCCGTGCCGGGTTGCCATGCCGAAACCGTCGGTGCTGTTGACGCTGATGGTTCCGCTTTCGGAATTGACGATGGTCGGATTAAGGGTGTTGAATTCGGAGTTGGTTCCTTCGCCGCGAACACCCAGCATACCGTAGCCGCCGATTCCTCCGGTGACCGTGATTTCTTTGTTATTGACGATTGTTCCGCCGTGTACCGACAGCATTCCGGCATGGGAATTGGTAATGTTGTTGGTGCTTTCCGGCGCAATCGTCAGGCGGATGGCGCCGTTGTTTGTTGCTGTGGTATGAGCGTCTGAGCGAATGCCGACAATGCCTCCGGTTCCGTTCAGCAGATTGCTTTGCGTCGAATCATAGGTACCGCTGTCGCCGAGATTGACGTTCAGATCAATGACGCCGTTGGCGGCGTTGGTAATTTCAATAAACCCGGTACGGCGCAGCAGCTTTGTTCCCTCCAGAAACGCCTTTTCCAAAAAGCTGCCCATACCGACCAGAGAGGTAGAAATTGTCTTGTCAGGCGTTGCTGCGGCACTCAGGGAAATATTACCGTTGTTAATCAGCTGGGTCGGAATGGTGCCGGCCGGATTTTGCACTTGGTTAATCAAACGTCCCTGCATACCGATTAAAGTACCGGCAACACTGTCAACCGCAGCGTTTCCGGTGATTTTTCCGTCATTGATGGCGGTGGAGGAGGTATCGGCATACATGCCGTCCACTTGGTCGGTGGCGGTAGTGCCCTGAAAGGCAATGTCTATGTTTCCGTTGTTGCGCACCAGTGATTTATCACTGGCAATCATGCCCAGCGTTCCGTTGCGGGCGATAATTTTAAGCGTATTGTTATTTATGGCGTTAGAGTTATGCAGTGCCACCATGCCGGCGGTATTGTTCTGCAGGGTAATTGTTGCGCCGACTTCGGTGCCGGTCAGGGGAATTTTGCCGTTGACGACCTGATTGCCGTCAACCGCTTTCATTCCGACCTGAATATATTTGGTATAATCAAGCACAGAGTCGTTCAGGTTAATCACGTCAACCAGATTTTTGGTTTCATCACCCACTTTGATTTGAGAATCATTGCTCAGCGTAAAGTTGCTGTCATTTTCGCCGTTGGTGATTTTTACCGGCGTATAGGGGCTGTTTTCGGGAGCGGAAGGCGTTTCCGTACCGACAAAAGCGCCCAGACTGTCGTCCGTCGGCGTAAAGCTGTCATTCGGCGGAAAATAGTAATGGTGTTTTTTGCCGCCACCGCCGCCGCTCAGAGCAATTGCGGCAATGCCGCCGGCCAGAAGCAGGCCGCCGATAACCCAGGTTGTGGTTGAAAAGACGAATTCGCCGTCTGCAAATTCTTTATAGGCGTCGCGGGGCGTAGCGGTTACCGGCGTTGCCCGGCTCGAGGCCATGAAATAATCATATTGCTGCGGCGGAATGTTCTGAATGCAGGGATGCCGAGGATTTGCGCCGGAAGCATGAAAAGCGTTATATGCCGTATAATTGTTTTGGTAGATTGAATGACACAGGCCGGTGTTGCCGTATCTGTCGGTCGCATCAATGTTCATTCCGCGCTGAACGGCAGCACGCAGAGCCCTGACATTCCCTTGTGAAGCCAGGCTGTACATCTGGGCCAGGCTTATCGGGGGCAGGGGTGCCGCAAAGGCCGAAAGCGTGGTCGCAATGTAGAAAGAAACAATTGTCAGATAGGTAACAATGCTCTTGAAGCTGAAAATTTTAAATTTCATCAATCTACTACCATGGTTAAAAATATATTTGTCGACAGAGTATTTTTAACTTAGGCGTAAATTTCCGTCAATCGCGGTGCGCAGGTTATACCACGGTTTTTAACTCTTTATTAATATTTTTAAAATTTCGTTGCTATATAATTAATCGTCGCCTACAATTTGTCAGGTCTCATAAATAGGAAGAAAAAATGAATATCTACTCAAAATTGTCGGATTGGCAAAAACGCGGTCTGATTACTGCAGAACAGCAGCAGAAAATTACCGATTATGAAAACAACGTCAGGCGTCCGATGCTTTATCATGCGCTTTTGTTTTTAAGCTGTTTTTGTATCGGCATCGGTGTGATTGCCGTCATTGCCGCCAATTGGGAGGCCATTCCCGCCGCAGTTAAACTCGGCGTCGATTTTGCTCTCCTTTGTACGGCTGCATGGGGAGTATGGCACAGCCGCAGAAAGGGAAGGAACCTGGCCGCCGAGGCACTGCTGACGGCCTTTGCCTTGCTTGTTCTCGGTTCAATCGGCCTGGTCGGGCAGATATATCATTTGCCGGCGCATGGATTGAGCGCTTTGCTCTTCTGGTCGGTTTTAACTTTTCCCCTTCTGTTCCTGAGCAGCAAGCCGTTGTTTCCCGGTTTGTGGTTTATTGGCTTTTTCCTGTCGCTGTATGACCGCCTGTCTGATTATCGCTGGTTTGCCGATTTCATTGACCGGTTGTTTGACCGCAATGCTAATTTCGGTATCTGGAGCGGCCTGTTTGCCATGCTGGTCTTTTACCGCCTGCTGCAAATGCTGCCGCATCCGGCCATTCAAAAGGCTTGGCGGCATCTGACCGTTTTTGCTTTTACATTTTGCGCTTTTGTGCTGGATGCTTTCAGTTTGAAAGATTGGTCCTGTTTTCGGACGGATAATGTTTCACTCGGTTGGACGGTTTGGGGCTTGTCAGCACTTGCGCTGGCCGGGTTCGCTTTCGCTTGCCGGAAAACTTCGTTGCGGCCGGGAATAGCCGCGGCTGCCGTCATCTTTGTTTATGCTTTTTTGACGGATATGCTGCCCGCCTGGGAAGATGAAACTTCCGCCCTGATGATGATTGCTTTGCTGTCGGTGGCGGGAATTTATGCATACCGGCACAATTATCCGCGTTTGCTGAATGTAAGCACGGTTTTGATTGCGTTGCGCTTTTTTGGTGTTTACCTTGAGGTCTTCGGCTCCATACTGTCAACCGGAATGGGGCTGATTGTCTCCGGGCTGGCCTTTGCCGCGATAGCCGTCATCTGGCAAAAGGTACGGCGCCGTTTACTGCATAATGTCGGGGAGAAAAATCATGATTAGAAAAAATTGGGCTTTGCCGGCTTTGGCTTTTCCGATAGTCGTTCTCCTGATATGGACGGCTGTTCTGCAATACCTCAGCCTGACCGCGCCGCGGGTTATGGTAACGGTAGAGGGGTATGACCCCCGCAGTCTGATTTCCGGGCATTATTTGGAATTGCAGCCTGACTGGACGCGAACGGATTGTAAAACATTCGGCGGACAAACCTGTCCGAAGGATAAATTTGAAAAAGTTTACCGTTTCTACCTTCCGGAAGATGTTGCGCCGCAGCTGGAACGGATGATAAACCGCACCCGGCCGCTGATGCAGCTGGAATTTGCCCTTGCAGACGGAAAACCGCTTGTCCGCGAACTCCGCATTGATAAACGGCATTGGTCTGACTGGTACCGTGAGCAGATGAAAAACGTGAAAGAGTAATTATATTCCTCTGCGGAGGAAAAATGGTTTATTTGTATCTCGCGTTAAGCGGCATTCTTGACGGCGGCGTCATTTTCGGAGCCAAGGTTTTGTCAAACCTCGGAGCATCTTTGTTTGAGCTGATGATTTATCCGAATCTGCTTTCCGTTTTGTTTATTGCTTATTTTGCCCGCTGTGATTTGCATAAGCTTTGGCGCATACCTTTGAAAATGAAATTTCTGTTTGCCGCCGCTCTGTTTTTCATAACGCTGGGACAATATACGCCGATCTTTCTTAAAATTCCGGTTACATTGGTCGTATTGCTGATTTATTTGCAGCCGGTTTGGACCATTTTGATCGAACGCTTTTATTTTCGCCGCCGCCAGACGCTGCTGAACTGGTTTCTGGTCGGCTGTATGATTGTCGGCCTGTGGTTTCTTATCAATCCGAGCGGCGGGACGGAGTTATCGCCGTGGGGTGTCCTTCTCGCGGTTCTCGGCGGTGTCGGATTGTCTTTATGGCTGATTGTGGCTCAATATTTCAGCCGGCAGAATGTATCGCCTTCCGGAACATTTCTCGCGGCCAGCGTTTATACGCTGATACCCGTTTTTGCACTCTATTGGATTTTAAGGATTTTGCCTGAGTTCAACGGCGTCCGGATATTCAGCCTGGAAATGCCGCCGCAGCTGTGGCTTTATTTTGTCATCTACACATTAGCTTCTTATGTGGCGCCCAATCTGCTGCTGTTTGCCAACAACCGCAATGTCAGCCCGGTAATTGTCGGTATGCTTCTGCTTTTGGAACCGGTAACCGGGTTGTTCTTGGATTGGATGTTCCTCGGCAAACCGCTGACCTGGAACATATTGCTCGGCGGCGCCATAATTCTGATTTCCAATGCTGTTCTCATACGAACGCAGGAGTAAAAATCTTTTTGTACAAAATTTATTGTAAAATATCCGAAAATGAGGTATACTGAAAATATAAAACAGTATAATGAATTTTCTATTATTAATATATTAAACAAAAAAAACGTATGAGTTACATTGCATTAACACTGGGTTTTACCGCTTTGTTTGCGGTTCTGAGTTTTCACAAAGAGTATAAAACGACATGGAGCATTCTTTGCGCCGTTGTATTTGTTTTATTCGGAGTTATTAACTACAACACTCTGCCGGTTCTCCAATGGTGGGGATTTGAAGGTGTTTGGATTGAGGCGTTTATTGTATCTTTAGCCGGCGCCGGTCTTCATTTTGCCTTTTGCGCAGATGACAGCGACTATGAGATAAAGTATGCCTGGCGCTTTATTCCGACCGGAATCACCGTCTTGGCTTTTTTTATTGCCGGTTTTCAGAGCTGGGAAATGTTCCACGCTGACGAATATTATAAACGTCTGAAAGTGGAAACCGTCCCCGACAGCGTCTTTAATGCCGATGTTCATCCGATACCGGTTTCCAAAATGATTTCGGTTGACGGTAAACTGGCCCGCAAGGTTGCTGAAGACAAGCTCGGTGAAGACTTAGGGTTAGGTTCGCGTGTAGAAGTCGGTAATATGACCATTCAGAACATTACCGGAGAATTTACCATTAACAACGGTAAAAAGCTGGTTTTTAACAATGATCTGATTTGGGTAGCCCCGCTGGAACATCGTTCTTTCTGGAAATGGTTCCGCAACGGCCATACCCCGGGTTACATTATCGTTGACGCGACCGATGCTACCAGACGCTGGCTGGTAACGGAAGTTAACGGACAGAAGCTGCGCATTCAATATCTGGAAAGCGGACGCTTCGGTGATGACATTGAACGCCACATCAAAGGCAATGGCTATGCTTCCAAAGGTTTGAATGATCACTGCTTTGAAATTGACGGCAACGGAAATCCTTATTGGGTTCTTTCATCCTACGACCAGAAAATCGGTTTCGGCGGTGAAGAATCCGAGGGGCCGATTACCGTTGATGCTCAGACGGGGGAACTCAAAGCTTACAGCATTGAAGATGCGCCGGCCTGGATAGACCGTATTCAGCCGCAGAGCTTTATTGAAGATCAGATCAGATGCTGGGGCGAATATAAAGACGGATGGTGGAATGCCGTTTGGGCACAGATAGGCGTTCAGGAACCGACACCGGGAACGACTTTGGTTTATTCCGAAGGACGCAGTTTCTGGTACACCGGTATTCAGTCTGCCGGAGCCGATAACGGTACCAACGGTTTTATGTTGGTTGATACCCGTACCAAAGCGGCCAAATTTTACCGCGTGATCGGTATCAATGAAACCGAGGCGATGCGTATTGCCGATGACCAGCCTTTTGCCAAAGCGGCGCAGTATAGTTCCAATTTCCCGGTACTGTACAATGTCCGCGGTATTCCGACTTATTTCATGACCATGAAAGGAAGTTCGGGAAATGTGGTCGGTTATTGTTTTCTGGCAGTCAACAACCGTCAGGCCGTTGGCAGCGGTGTTTCCAAACAGGATGCCGAAGCCGCTTATCTGCGTATGTTGAAAAAGACATATCAGGATAAGATTAAAGACGGAGACGTCAACAAGGAAACACGGCAGTTTACCGTCCGCGCCATCGTTCAGGAAAGTAATGTTTATTACATTCTGTTCAACGAGGTCAAAGGAATTGAGTTTACCGGAAGTACGGAATTCTATCCGGAACTGAAATGGACCAAACCCGGAGATAAGGTCAAAGTCTCATACGGAAAAGGCGAGAGCAAAGTTATCCCGCTTGATTTCTATGAGAACTTAGACTTTGAAATCTAAGGGATCATTAAGAAAAAGCCTGGCAGATTGCTGTCAGGCTTTTTCGTTTCTTGTTAATCCGGCTTACTTATTTGGAAGCTTTTTTAACATTTAATTTTTTTACTTTGGTTTTTTCTTCTTTGCTCTTCGGAATATAGACTTTCAGCAAACCGTTGTCGTAGCTGGCGTCTGCTTTGTCAAAGTCCAAATCCCAGGGCAGGGAGACGGTGCGTTTGAATGAACCGTAGCTGATTTCGGAGAAATAGCTTCCTCCTTCCTTGTTTTCATATGAATTTTTCTTCTCGCCGGAAATTGTCAGATAACCGTCTTCCGAAAGCTGCAGGTCAATGTCGTTTTCGTTCATGCCCGGAATTTCGGCGGTAACGTTTACGCTTTCTTTGTTTTCTTTAACTTCCAGCTTTGGCTCGAAATTGTTCCAGCTTGAAACGTCCCGGCTTTCCGGCAGGTCCAGCAGATTATAAAAGCTGCCGAACAGGTTTTTCAAATCGCGGTTGGTCGGAAAGTTCAATTCGTTCAGATAATGATGTTGATTATTATTCATAAGATCTTTTCTCATTTTACAATCCTCCAGATTTTATAATGAACTCTTTCTAAGTTTCATTTAGGAAGACATAAAGCCGAAAACAAGAGGCTGATGAAAAAAACTTGAAAAATAACCGGATGCACTTATAATCTAACTACCCAACAGGAAAGGACGGACAATGGCGGAACAATGGGCTTTGGTAAGCGATTTTGACGGAACGGTCAGTGCCGATGATTTTTTCACTTTGGCTGCCGGGCGCTATTTTACCGATGAAATGCTTGAACCCTGGCGCGAATATCTTTCCGGCCGCAAAAAACATTTTGACGCTTTAAATG
>ENA-UAMM01000571-UAMM01000571.1-human-gut-metagenome-genome-assembly--contig:-NODE-571-length-13452-cov-4.260954_pt1 | contig 13452 bp, 7 predicted proteins | sample MGYA00243284_ERZ654499 | MGnify/ENA primary metagenome ERZ654499 (study PRJEB26926, sample SAMN06164397) | human gut metagenome | biome: ENVO:00009003; feature: ENVO:2100002; material: ENVO:00002003... | reverse complement strand
GGTCTCGTGGGCTCGGAGATGTGTATAAGAGACAGATGATGGCCTACACTCGTGAAGCCGGTTTCGGCGACGAGGTCAAGCGTCGTATCATCCTTGGCACGTATGCCCTGTCCGCCGGTTATTACGATGCATGGTACGGTTCCGCACAGAAGGTGCGCACCCTGATCATCGACGATTTCAAGAAGGCTTTCGAGAAGGTCGACGTGCTTGTTGGCCCGACCAGCCCGGTCACCGCATTCAAGTTCGGTGAGAAGACCGAGGATCCGATGGCCATGTATGCCATCGATATCACCACCATTCCGGCCAACCTTGCAGGCGTTCCGGCCATGAGCATTCCTGCTGGTCTGAGCGACGACGGCTTGCCGGTTGGCTTCCAGTTCCTCGCTCCGCAGCAGCGTGACGAGGCCATGTACAAGCCTGCCGCGGCACTTGAGGCGGCTCTCGAGGAAGACTGGAACGGTCCGATCTGGCAGTCCCTGAAGACCCCGTGGCTCGACGGCTTGAACAAGTAGGAAGCATCGGAGGAAAGAAAACAAAATGGCTGAAAAGTTGATGAAGTACGCCGATGCCGTCAAGAAGTTCGATCCGGTCATCGGTCTGGAAACCCATGTTGAGCTGAGCACCACCACGAAGCTGTTCTGCCCGGCCGAAGTCTCGTTCGGTGGCGATCCGAACAGCCAGCTCACCCCTGTGAGCCTTGGTCTGCCGGGTTCTCTGCCGGTGGTCAACAAGACCGCCGTCGATTACGCCATCAAGCTGGGTCTTGCCCTGCATTGCGAAATTGCCGAGTGGAGCCAGTTCGCGCGTAAGAACTACTTCTACCCGGACATGCCGCGCGATTACCAGATCTCGCAGTATGACAAGCCGACCAACGGCAACGGCTATCTTGATGTGGAACTTGAAGACGGCACCGTGTTCCGTGTGCCGATCGAACGCGCCCACATCGAAGACGACGCAGGCAAGAACACCCACGTCGGTGGCGCTGACGGCCGTATCGAAGGCGCTGACCACTCCCTGGTCGACTACAACCGTGCAGGCGTTCCTCTGATCGAAATCGTGACCAAGCCGATCGTTGGCGCAGGCGATCGTGCTCCGGAAATCGCCGGTGCCTACATGCGCGCCATCCGCGACATCGTGCGTGCGCTTAATATTTCCCACGCTCGCATGGAGCAGGGCAACATGCGTGCCGACGTGAACGTGTCGCTGCGCAACAGCCCGTCCGATCCGTTCGGCACCCGTTCCGAAACCAAGAACGTGAACTCGTTCCGCGGTATTGAAAAGACCATTCAGTATGAGATTCGCCGTCAGGCGGCCATTCTGAGCGAAGGCGGCGAGATTCTGCAGGAAACCCGCCACTGGGATGAGGCTTCGCAGACCACCGCAGGCGGCCGCGTGAAGTCCGATGCCGACGATTACCGCTACTTCCCGGATCCGGATCTGGTGATGCTGCACATCACCAAGGAGCACATCGAAGAGATGAAGGCTCAGATGCCGGAAATGCCGCGCGAGCGCCGCAACCGCCTGAAGGGCGAGTGGGGCTTCAACGATTTGGAGATGCGTGACGTGCTCAACGCCGACGCTCTGGATCTGCTTGAGGAGACCGTCAAGGCTGGTGCCACCGCCGCAGGTGCCAAGAAGTGGTGGCTGGGCGAGCTGAGCCGTGAAGCCAACAACAAGGGCGTGAGCCTCGAAGAGCTACCGATCGCTCCGGCCGATGTGGCTGAGGTTGAGAAGCTGATCGCCGATGGCAAGCTCAACGACAAGCTGGCCAAGCAGACCGTCGCCGGTGTGCTTGCTGGCGAAGGCACTCCGGATGAGGTCGTCAAGAAGCATGGCTTCCAGGTCGTGTCTGATGACGGCGCTCTCGAAAAGGCCGTGGATGAGGCTCTCGCAGCCAATCCTGACATCGTTGAAAAGCTCAAGAGCGGCAATATGAAGCCGATGGGCGCCATCATTGGTGCCGTCATGCGTGCCACTCGCGGTCAGGCTGACGCAAAGGCCGTCACCAAGATCGTGATGAGCAAGATCAAGTAACGTTTACAACGATTGCTGACGATTACAGCCGATTGTTGAATCGCAGGAAAACGCACGTTCCAAAAAGCTTGGGACGTGCGTTTTCTTTTCGTTATTCCGGAAAAGGGATTTCAAAGAAAGAGAATGCATAATCGCGAAGCGCATTTTCTTACGATTGCCGACATGTCCTTCAACATCAGGTTATGCTGGTAGAGGAATATGTACAGCGATTGCCGCCGCGCGGATTCACAGCTGACATACAGTCGGGTACAATACCCTCGGTATGGGTGCGGCGACGGTCGTGCCTGCAATGATGTAGGGGACAGGAATAATGCCAGAACAAGTTGAGGCTGCGACACAGGAGCAGTTGGACCAGCAGTCGCGTGAATTGCCGGATCTCATCGTCATTCCGTCTATCAAGGGCGAGATGGTGCATCTGCGTCCGTCCGTGATCGAAGATCTTGAACGTATGGACGCCATTGGGGCGTACATCGGCGCTTCCGGAATCACCGGCAAGGATCGGGTTGCCGAGCGTGGCGCGGTGCATGCGTGGGTGCGTCGTTCCGTGGCATGGTCCCAAGGCGAAACGCCGACCGAATCCGGTGTGGGGGATCCGGAGTCGCGTCGCACGATCGCATGGTCCATCATCACCGAAGCCGACCATGATGGCGATGGCGAGATCGATGCCGCGAATTCCGACAATGTGATTGGCATGATTTTCCTGATCGATATTGACGGTTGGGCTCGTTCCGCGCGCATTCAGGTGGTGCTTGGCAAGGATTACCGCGGCCGTGGCTATTCGCGTGACATCATGCCGCGCGTGATGACGTACGGACTTGCGCCGGAACCGGCAGGCCTTGGCATGCATCGCATTTGGGTTGCCGTGCCCGAGCAGAACACGCGTTCCGTGTCCGTGTACCAGTCGTTGGGATTCGTGCCGTCCGGTCGTTCGCGCGACGCCTTGTGGAACGCTTCGCAGAACCGTTACCAGGATCTGATCGTTATGGACACGCTGGTTGACGAGTTCGACCCGATCCGTTCGCTTGACGCGTTCGGCATGCATGTGATCGAAGATAATCCGGGCGTCAAGGAAGCGTTGAGCGCGCGCGAGCATTCCATTGCCATCCGACTGAATGAGAAGAATGCTTCGAAGCATGATGCGGAAGGTACGGATGTCAACGATGCCGCGGCAGCTGCGCAATCCGTGCAGAAAGCTTCTTCCGATGGTGCTGGTGACGTGGCCGAGGCTGTGCGGAAGGACGCGGAAGGCGCGGAACCTGCGCGACAAAGCGAGCATGATGATCGCAAGTCCGTTACTGGCGATGCCGATGCCGAAAACAGCTGGCCGTACACGGCGGGCGAGCGTAAGACGTCGAAGGAAGCTTGGTGGCGCACGCTTGGTCGTGGTCGCAAGCGCGATACGGAAGGTAAGTGATGAGCGCCGAGGATCTCGATAATTACGAAACCGACGCGGAACTGGCTCTGTATAAGGAGTATCGCGACGTAATCAAGCTGTTTACGTATGTTGTTGAAACGGAACGTCGCTTTTATTTAGCGAATAAAGTCGATTTCAATGTGCGTTCCGCAGGCCAGGACGTGTATTTCGACGTGCGCCTGACTGATGCTTGGGTGTGGGACGTCTATCGTTCCAGTCGTTTCGTCAAGAACGTGCGTATCGTCACGTTCAAGGATGTCAATGTTGAGGAAGTGCAGAAAACCGATATTGACATTCCTGATTCCATCTAGTTGCGCAGTTGCCGGTCACGCGGTTGCCAGTTGTGCGGTTGCTGGTCGCGTAGTTGGATCGCGTAATGTGGTTGCGCGCTTTGGCCGCGCAGTCGGGTCGTGCATCGGCCGGTTTGATGATTGCGTTTTGCATGATGCGATAGCCGTATATCCGGCTGACTTGGCTTGATTTTGTAAGCATTCGCACAAGTTGCGGTGTTCGTTTCCCTACCCTCGGGTAGACTATCAGGGATTTTTGTTTTCATAAGGAGACCTCAAAGTGACGCAAAAGCAATCCGTGGTGATTATCGGCGGTGGCCCTGCAGGCCTGACTGCCGCTTGGGAGCTCGTCAAGGACGGTGGCTCCGAGAACTACGACGTGACTGTGTTGGAAGCGACCCGCGAATTCGGCGGCATCTCCCGCACCGTCAAGCATGATGGCAACCGTATGGATATTGGCGGCCATCGTTTCTTCTCGAAGGACGAACGCATCATGGATTGGTGGAAGGGGGTCCTGCCGCTGCAGGGCGCGCCAAGCTATGATGACAAGAAGCTCGGTCGCGAGCACGATATGGAACCGGGCGGACCGGATCCGGAAGTCGAAGACAAGGTGATGCTTAAGCGTCATCGCGTGTCTCGTATTTACTGGAACCGCCACTTCTTTGACTACCCGATTTCCCTGAGCGCCAACACGTTGAAGGCCATGGGTCCGAAGCTTACGCTTGTTGCCGGCTTCAGCTACCTGAAGTCCATGGTGCACAAGCTGCCGGAAGACAATCTGGAGAACTTCTACATCAATCGTTTCGGCCGCAAGCTGTATTCCATGTTCTTCGAGGGGTACACCGAGAAGCTGTGGGGTAGCCATCCGTCCCAGATTTCCGCCGATTGGGGTGCGCAGCGCGTCAAGGGCCTGAGCATTATGGGCGTGCTGAAGAACGCGTTCCAGAAGCTCCTGCCGAAGAAGCGCAGCAATGCTGAGGTTGAAACCTCGCTGATTGAGGAATTCTGGTATCCGAAGTATGGTCCGGGCCAGCTGTGGGAAACCGTCGAGGCCAACTGCGAGGCCGCGGGCGTGAAGGTCATCACCGACGCGAACGTGGTGGAGATTCGCCAGGCCGACGGCAAGATCGCATCCGTGGTATATGAGGATTCCGAAGGCAACCGCACCGAAATGGCCGCGGACGACTTCATCTCCTCCATGCCCGTCAAGGATCTCATCAACGCCGTGGACGCTTCCAGCCAGCCCGCGCCGAAGGACATGACCGAAATCGCCAACGGCCTGCCGTACCGCGACTTCGTGACCGTTGGTCTGCTCGTCAAGCACCTACGCCTGTCGAACACCACCGACATTCCCACCCTCGGCAACCCGCCGATCGTGCCTGATTGCTGGATTTACGTGCAGGATCCGGGCTACAAGGTCGGCCGTTTGCAGATCTTCAACAACTGGAGCCCGTACCTGGTCAAGGACGTTGACAACACCGTGTGGATCGGTCTTGAATACTTCTGCGAAGAAGGCGATTCCTTCTGGAACATGTCTGACGAGGAAGCGAAGAAGTTCGCCATCCAGGAGCTTACGCGCATGCAGATCATCAACGGTCCGCAAGACGTGATCGACTCCCATCGTGAGCGCGTGAAGAAGGCGTATCCGGCATATTTCGACACCTACGATCGCATGCCTGAGCTCGTGGAATACCTCGATTCCTTCGGCAATCTGTATTGCGTCGGCCGCAACGGCCAGCATCGTTACAACAACATGGATCATTCCATGGCCACCGCAATCGAGGCCGTCGGCAATATCAAGAACGGCAAGACGTCCAAGAAGAACGTATGGTCCGTCAATACCGACAAGAGCTATCACGAGGAAAAGTAGGTTCCGGCAAGACCTGCACCTGTTGCTGTAAAGCATGTGGTAAAGCGAAAGACCCGTCATGTGATCGCATGGCGGGTCTTTCGCATTGTGATTTGCGATTTGTCATTGACTTGAATGCTTGATTGGCATGAATACGTTGGCACGCCTACGTTGCGTTGGTCTGGATGACGTTGTATGGTTAGGGAAGTTCGAAAACCGTGATATTTCGCGGCGGACTTTCAGTGGCGGAAATTTCCGTATCTCTTTTTACAGCTGTTGCAGGCGTGTGCTTGCGAAAGCTAGGGGAAAGGCAAAAACCAGTGGCAACCAGCCCGAATCTTGAAGACATGAAACTGCCTGAGCTCAAGGAGCTCGCCAAGCAGATGGGCCTTCGTGGCACCTCCACCATGCGTAAGCCGGAACTTATCGTGACGCTTCAGGCCGCTCGTTCCGGCGGTGAAGCGCCTGCCGGTGTGACCGTGCGAGCTCCGAAGTCCGCTGCACCGGCCGCTCCGGTGGCTCCTGCTGAAGCCCGAACCGCAGACGCTGAGGTCGCGGCGAACACGGCTGAGGAATCCGGCAAGTCCAACGAGGCTGCCGAAAGCAAAGCCAACGAGGCTGAGCAGTCCGAAAAGCAGACGGCCAAAACCGTTAGGAAGACCCTTGCCGGACGTGCTGATAGCGCTGAGCGTGCGGAGCGCTCCGAACAGACGGAACGTGCCGAGCGCACCGAGCGTGCTGACCGTCGCAAGCAGGCTGAGGCTCCGACGAGCGAGGAGGCGGCCGATGTCATGGCCGCGGTGAACGCCTTGGACAGCATCGATGAGGCTCCGAAGCGCCGTCGCCGCCGTGATGCGGACGCTGCCACCGATCTGCTGGCCGAACTGGGATTGGACGATGCTTCGCCGAAGCAGGATGATCGTCGTCGCCATCGTAAGGATGATGCGTCCGACGTTGAGCCGCGCCGTCGCCGTCGTGCGGTGGAAGGGCCGAAGGATGAGGACGTTGTGCGCGATCTTGATGACATTCTCGCCACGTTGCCTTCGCAGGGCAGTGATGATGACGAACGTCGTGACGAGGCTGAAGACGGTGATTTCGCGCGTCGTGGTCGCGGTCGCGTCAGCGATAGGGGTGACCGCGTGGATCGTCGTGGCCGTCGCCTGCGTGGCCGTGACCGCGATTATGACGAGCGTGACGAGCGTCGTGGCCGTACCGGCGACCGTAACAATGATCGCAACGAGCGTAACGATCGCGTCGAGCGCAACGAGCGCACGGATCGCAATGTTGAACGCGAACAGCGTCACGAGGAGCCGAAAGAGGATCTCGTGCCTGTCGCGGGCATCGTCGACGTGCTCGATTCCTACGCTTTCGTGCGTACCTCCGGCTATTTGCCGGGTCCGAACGACGTGTACGTTTCCATGGGCCAGGTCAAGAAGTATGGGCTGCGCAAGGGTGATGCCGTGCACGGTTCCATCCGTACCCCGCGTGAGGGCGACCGCCGCAACCAGCGTCAGAAGTTCGTGCCGCTGCAGTCCATCGACTCCATCAACGGCATGACCGTGGAGGCCGCACAGAACCGTCCGCAGTTCAACAAGCTCACTCCGCTGTATCCGCAGGAGCGTCTGAAGCAGGAAACCGCGCCGAACAAGCTCACCGGCCGCCTCATCGACATCGTGGCGCCGATCGGCAAGGGCCAGCGTGGCCTGATCGTGTCTCCGCCGAAGGCCGGCAAGACCATCACCCTGCAGAACATCGCCAACGCGATCGCCACCAACAATCCGGAAGTCCACCTGATGGTCGTGCTCGTGGACGAACGTCCGGAAGAGGTCACCGATATGGAACGTACGGTGCAGGGCGAGGTCATTTCCTCCACCTTCGACCGTCCGGCCTCCGACCACACCACCGTCGCCGAACTCGCCATCGAACGCGCGAAGCGTCTCGTGGAGCTTGGCCAGGACGTGGTGGTGCTGCTTGATTCCATGACCCGTCTGGCCCGTGCCTACAACATCGCCGCTCCGGCTTCCGGCCGTATTCTTTCCGGTGGTGTGGATGCCCAGGCGCTGTACCCACCGAAGAAGTTCTTCGGTGCCGCTCGTAACATCGAAAACGGCGGCTCTCTGACCATCATCTCCTCCGCACTGGTGGAAACCGGCTCCAAGATGGACGAGGTGATTTTCGAGGAGTTCAAGGGCACCGGCAACATGGAGCTGCGCCTGAGCCGCGAACTGGCAGACAAGCGCCTGTTCCCGGCCATCGACGTGAACGCTTCCGGCACCCGTCGCGAGGAACTCATCACCGATCCGCAGGAGCTGCCGATCATCTACCGTCTGCGTCGTCTGCTTGGCGGTCTGGAGCCTGAGCAGGCTTACCAGACGCTTGTGCCGCGTCTGAAGAAGACCGCGACCAACCGTGATTTCATGGCGTCGCTGATCCAGCAGAGCGGCAATACCGCGAATAACGGCAACAGCTAATCGCAGGTAATCGCAATCTGCGGTTACGCATCCAAGGGTCGTATGACAATCGCCATGCGGCCCTTTTGTTTCGTTCGGCTGTCTTTCTGTTCGGCTGTTTTTCCGTTTTGCAGTTTTCAACTACTTTCGAATGCGTTTCGATTGTTTTTCGAAAGTTCCGCACGATTCGGCAATGTGGATGATCACGTTGTGGACATACGGTATGTAAAAATCGACGCACGAAAAAATACGAAATCGAAAGTAAAAAGACGAAAATAGTATTGCTATATAGGGGGTATATGAAAAAAATAGGAGAAAAATGATTGAAAATCGAAATTCGTTGGAAATGTTACGAAAATGCAGTTGACGGATTGTGTGTTGGGGTGGGTATGGTAATGGACGGAAACGTGAGCTGCATAGGGGAGTCGGTCCTACCGGACTGATGCAGAATGCTTGTTGGAAAGGGGCATCTATGACAGGCAATGGCAACGAACCCGACACCACGCATGCGAGCGTGGGCCAATTCGACGATATCGACGAGACCATTCTCAGCATGCTGGAGAAAGACGGCCGCGCTACGCTGTCTCAGCTTTCGGACGCTACGGGACTGTCGATTTCCGCGGTGCAATCGCGCGTGCAGAAACTGGAACGTCGTAATGTGATTCTCGGCTACAAGGCCGTTATCGACGATGAAAAGCGTGGCCTCGCCGTACGTGCCTACATTGCGGTCACGCCGATCGATTATTCCAAGGAAGCCGAGATTCCCGCCAAATTGCAGGATATCGAAGGCATCATGTCGTGCGATTCCGTGGCTGGGTCACCCAGCTACATGCTGACCGTGCGCGCAGCCTCGCCAAGCAAGCTTGAGGATCTGCTGAACGTCATCCACCAAACGGTGCCGGTGAGCACGGAAACCACGATTGTGCTGCAACGGTACTTCTCCAAGTGACATGCGCGCGGTAGTCTTGTACGCATGAGCGATAGCGAACATGACTGGCTTCGGCCAGAAGAAGAGCATGAAACCGAAACCGTCATCGATGCGGGCACCGCGCAAAGCAATCCCGAGGTTGCCGATGCCGTGGCGAAAATCGCTGCATTGCGCCAGTCGATCGACAATGTCGACACGGCCATCGTTTCCCTACTGGCGGAACGCTTCAAATACACGTCCCAGGTGGGTGTGCTGAAAGCCCGCGCGGGTTTCGCGCCGGCCGATTACAAGCGTGAGGATTACCAGATCGAACGGTTGCACCGCATTGCTGTCGATGCCGGGTTGGATCCCGACATCGCCGAAATGTATCGCGAATTCGTGGTGACCGAAGCCAAGCGCAGGCATAAGCGCATCGCCGAGAACGGCGTCGATCCGGGTGCGCTTGACGTATTCGCCTGACCTGTCTGTTTTCCGCGAAATCGTTTCTTGCCGGGGCATGCCGCGCGCTACATTGATTGCTTTGGAACGTTGTTTTGATTGCGATTGAGAGGCTCGGCATGCGTCGTTCTGTTGCGTTTCGTGCATCTTGTGCCCATCATGCCGATAGCACGCGTGGTGAGCGTGATATGCGTGTGGCGAGTGTCCATCTGCGGCACATGCTGGCTGCGTCCATTGCGGTAACGCTGGTTTCGGCGGCTCCCGTATGCGCGGTCGGGGTTTCGAATGTGGTTGATGTGGTGCGTCGGAACGGCGAGTACGTCTCGGCGGTGGCCTCGCACGATGTGATGAGCGCATATGAGTCCGTTGATGAGCCGGGCCGCTTGTATTTGACGAGTGACGCCGCTTCTGCAACTGATACGGACATGAATGCAGATGAGGGCGCGACGTCTTCGCAGCGCGTGCCGCAAGAGCGTGTGGAACTGCCGTGGGATATAACGGCGACCTTTACTTTGGACGGTCCGACCGTCAGCGCATCCAAGATTTCCGGTGCATCGGGCGTGGTCGGCATCCGCATCGATCTGAAATCGGAACGACCGGAGGAAACGGCTGATCTGACGCCGATCGTCGCGTTCACCATTCCCAACCGCGTCGGCAATGACGCGACCTCAGACGAAGGCGTGCTTGTGTCTGCCGGCAATTCGTCGACATTGGTCGCTGCGGTAGGCAAGCCGGGTGAGGATCTTACGATTCATACGTATGTGACTGCGAAAAACTTCACCATGAGTTCGCTGTCTGTCGCCGCTGTTGCCTGCGATTCCGAAAGAACTGGCTGCTATGGCAATCTCACCAGTTTGACCGATCGCGCATCCACATTGGTGGATGGTTTGACGAATGTCGGATCGCAACGCAACCATGAGCTCATCGCGCAGCTCGAACAACTGCGCGATCATGAAAAGGAGCTTGCCGAAACGACCATCGCCCAGCGTGAGCAGGAACATGAGCAGGCGTTCAACGGGTATATCGACGCGTACGTCGGCTCGTATACGACGCATCTTTCCGGATCGATTGGCGATACCACGCAACTTACCGCCATTCTCGGCACCGCGGCCGAATTGAACGGCGATACTGCGGTGGCGCAGTCCGTGGTCGATCTGGCCAACGCGGTCAACGATGTGAGCGCCGCATACCGACATACGGGTGCCGCCGACGCGGTGAACGAGGTGATTCGCACCATCGAACAGCGTGGCACATCCGGTTTGGTGGCGGAACTCAACAAGCGTGCGGGCGAGGAGCAGCAGCGTGGCGCCAAGGATTACAGTGCCGGCCAGTCGCAGCTTTCTTCGGCGATGATTCCGTATTCCATGGATTTCACCGACGCGTACACCGCTCGGCTTAAGGAATTGGGGGCTTCCGCAGGTTCGGCGCAAAACTTGGAATCTCAGGCGATTGCGGATGTGCGCAACAGCATTGACGGCAATGAGAAGTTGAAGTCGGCTTCAAGCAGGGTTGACGATGCGATGCAGGCGTTGGCGGATGCGAGCGAGCACACGGGTCAGGCCAGTGCGTTCCACGAGATCGTGCTTCGTTTTGCGGATCAGCTTGATGCAGGTGATGATTCGACCAGTTCCGACGATACTGTCGATGGTTCGGAAGTTACGTTGAAGGGGTCTATGGGACTTGCCTCGGCTTCGGAGACGTCGCTTGCGGGCCGTGCCGAGCGGGCGCGTATCAAGGCCCAACGCAAAGAGGAACGCGCGCAGGCGGATGCGGCCAATCAGCAGAACGCTTCCGACGGTACTGCGGCCAGCTTGGTGGACGACAAGAACGCCATCAGCATGGATGATGTGATGAGCTACGCGGGCGGCCTGCGATCGTCATTTGGCGCGGCTGCCGATACCACGTCGAAGAACGTTGCGAAAGTCGGGGGAGTGGAATCAAAGAAATCCAGCGATGGCGATTCGGTAGATTCCGCATCTGAAAATACTGGAACAACAGGAAAAACCGCATCTTCCGAAATGTTGATGACAAGTGCGTTGCCGATTGCAGCATACGGCATTGCTGGTTCCGGAAATCGCACGTTGATTGTGCCTGATAATAGCGATTTGATTGACGAGACCGTTGAAATTGCGGCCGCTGCCGAAATATTGCAGCAGGCTTTGCAGAAGCTGTATCCGGATATGCCTGTGCAATCGCAGCCTGCTAAGGCCGCGCAATCTCAATATCTGCTTGCAGTTCCCGTTTTATAAAAATGTATAAACATAGGATCCAGATACACAAAGAGGGGGCCTTCCAATCGTGGAAGATCCCCTCTTAGGCTTTTTAGCCGGCTGAGCCGTTAAGCAGACAGTCCTGTGGACTGTCTGTAGGTGAAGTGAACGGCTTTGCCACGAAGGCTGCCGGTTTCACCTACAGTTGCCATTAGTTCTTCGGCTTTTTAGCCGGCGGCTCTCCAAGTTCGCTGTCGGCCACAATCACGTCGATGGCGGCTTCGGCATCAGCCTTGGCCTCCTTGACGGCTTCCTTGGCTGCTTCGGCGGTTTCCTTGACGGCCTTCAGTGCGGCGGCCGCTCCCATGAAGGAGATGCGTCCGACCACGCGACCGGCCTCGGCGATATCGCCCAATGCGCTTTCGATGGATTCGCGCGCTTCATCGGAAACGCCCAGCTGCACGGAAAGGATCGGGGTCTTCATCGAAACCTTGGCCTTCGACTTGATGCCACGCAGCGCGGCCAGAGCTTCACCGGCATGGGTGAGCAGCTCCGGGGAGACGGCTGCTGCGGCCGCATCGTACGTTTCAGCCTTCGGCCATGCGGCGTGGTGCACGGAGCCTTCGCCCTCATGCATCCAGCTCCACACTTCTTCGGTGGCGTACGGCAGGTACGGTGCCAGCAGGCGTGCGAAGGCATCCAAGCCCAGTCCCAGCGCGGTGCGAGCGGACTTCACGGCCTTCTCGCTCGGCACATGGCCGGTGGAGTCTGCGGTGCCGTATGCACGGTTCTTGACCAGCTCGATGTAATCGTCGCAGAACTGCCAGAAGTAGTTTTCGATGACTTCCAAAGCCTTGGAATGCTCGTAGTTGTTGAGGCTTTCGGTGGCTTCGCGCACTACGAGGGCCATCTTGGCCATGGCTGCGCGGTCCAGCGGCTCGGTCACGTCGGCAGGGTTCCAGCTTGCGGTTGCCGGAGCGCCCACATGGTGGTTCTCATCCTCACGGCCGATGGCCAGTGCGAACTTGGTGGCGTTGAGCAGCTTGATGGCCAAACGGCGGCCGATCTTCATCTGGCCTTCGTCGTAGGTGGCATCCAGGCCCAAACGTGCCGCAGCGGCCCAATAACGCACCGCGTCGGCGCCGAACTGCTTGATCGGCTTGTCTGGCACAACTACGTTGCCCTTGGACTTCGACATCTTCTTGTGATCCGGATCAAGAATCCATCCAGACAGGGTGGCATTGGCCCACGGCAGACACTTGTTCTCGAGATGCGCGCGATCCACGGTGGAGAACAGCCAGGTGCGGATGATGTCCTGACCCTGCGGACGCAGATCCATCGGGAAGGTGGCGTTGAAAATCGCCTGGTTCTCTTCGCCTGGCTCTTCCCAGCGGGTCACGATCTGCGGGGTGAGCGACGAGGTCGCCCACGTATCCATGATGTCAGGTTCGGCGGTGAAGCCACCGGGCACGTCGCGCTGGTCCTCGCTGTAGCCTTCCGGCACATCGTCGGTCGGATCGATCGGCAGGCGGTCCTCGCTCGGCACGATCGGATGATCGTAATCGGCGGTGCCATCTTCCTTCACCGGATACCACAGCGGGAACGGCACGCCGAAGAAGCGCTGACGGGAGATCAGCCAATCGCCATTCAGGCCGTTCACCCAGTTTTCGTAACGCACGCGCATGAAATCAGGATGGAAGTTCAGTTCGCGACCGCGTTCGATCAGTTCGGCGTTCAGCTTCTGATCGGTGCCGCCGTTCTTGAGGTACCACTGGCGGGAAGTGACGATTTCGAGCGGCTTGTCACCCTTCTCGTAGAAGTTCGTCATACGCTTGGTCG
>ENA-UAMM01000567-UAMM01000567.1-human-gut-metagenome-genome-assembly--contig:-NODE-567-length-13495-cov-13.760714_pt1 | contig 13495 bp, 15 predicted proteins | sample MGYA00243284_ERZ654499 | MGnify/ENA primary metagenome ERZ654499 (study PRJEB26926, sample SAMN06164397) | human gut metagenome | biome: ENVO:00009003; feature: ENVO:2100002; material: ENVO:00002003... | reverse complement strand
CAATCGTTCCGATGTTGCAGTGTGGCTTACTGCGTTCAAACTTCTCTTTTGCCATCTTAATCTTCTCCTAAAATATAAACAAAAAGATTTCGTCTCCGAAACAGGTTTCTGTTTTAAAACCGTTCACGGAAACAGAGGGAAAGCCATCGCAAGAGACCGGCGGCCTTCCCGGTTAAAATTCTTAGGCGTTCTTCGACTTAATCGTCTCCGCAACTTCCCGCGGAACTTCAGCATAATGGTCAAACAGCATTGTAAACTGAGCACGCCCTTGCGACAGGGAACGCAGCGTGTTTACATAGCCGAACATATTGGCCAGCGGTACATGGGCGTCAACCACGCGGGCATTGCCCCGCTGATCCATGCCGTTAACCAAACCGCGTCTGGAGTTCAGGTCACCGATGATGTCTCCCATATATTCTTCCGGAGTAACAACTTCAACCTTCATAATCGGTTCCAGCAGAACCGCGGCTGCCTGACGCATACCTTCTCTGAAAGCGGCACGGGCTGCAATTTCAAAGCACATAACATTCGAGTCAACCTCGTGATATGCACCGTCATACAGCGTGCACTTGACACCCGTTACCGGATACCCGGCCAGAACACCGGCATCCATTGCCGAACGCAGACCTTTTTCAACACCCGGGATATATTCCTTCGGAACATTACCGCCGACAACCGTATTGTTAAATTCAAATCCGGTATAGCCTTCCATCGGCTCAAATTTGATTTTAACTTTTGCAAACTGACCGGCACCACCGGATTGTTTCTTATGCGTATATTCGATATCGCACGGTTTGGTAATCGTTTCGCGGTAAGCAACCTGAGGATTGCCGACATTGGCATCAACCTTAAATTCACGGCGTAAACGGTCAACGATAATGTCAAGGTGCAATTCGCCCATGCCTTTGATGATGGTCTGGCCGGAATCAGGATCGGAAGAAACTTTGAAAGACGGGTCTTCCATCGCCAGACGCGACAAAGCCAATCCCATTTTTTCAACGTCAGCCTTGGTCTTCGGTTCAACCGCCAACTCAATAACCGGATCCGGAAATTCCATATTTTCCAAAACAATCGGATGAGAAGCGTCACACAGCGTATCGCCGGTCGTGGTGTCTTTCAGCCCCGCCAGTGCGATAATATCGCCGGCATAAGCTTCTTTAATATCATCACGCTTGTTGGAATGCATCAACAGCATACGCCCGATTCTTTCTTTCTTGTCTTTAACCGAGTTATAGATGTACGAACCGGCCTGCAGCGTACCCGAATAAATACGGGTAAATGTCAGTGAACCGACAAACGGGTCGTTCATAATCTTGAACGCCAGTGCCGCCAGAGGTTCTTTGTCATCGGCCTTGCGGGTAATGACTTCGTCCGTACCCGGCTTGGTACCTTCTACGTCAGGCAAATCAAGCGGCGACGGCAGATAATCGACAACCGCGTCCAACAGCGGCTGGACGCCTTTGTTTTTGAAAGCTGTTCCGCACAATACCGGAACAAAAGACATGGCCAGCGTCCCTTTACGAATGCACTTTTTGAGCGTTTCGGTCGAAATTTCCTTGCCCTCGAAATAGTCTTCCATGGCCTGATCATCCATTTCAACCGCCATTTCGACCAATTTGGCATGATATTCTTCTGCCTTGTCTTTCAACTCTGCCGGAATATCCTGAATTTCAATCGGAGAATCCGCCGTATCGCCGGTGTAAACAATCGCTTTCATATTAAGCAAATCAATAACGCCTTTGAATTCGGCTTCGGCGCCAATCGGCAGCTGCAAAGCCAGCGGCTTTGCCCCCAGACGATCGACAATCATATCCAGGCAGCGATAGAAGTTCGCTCCGATTCTGTCCATCTTGTTGCAGAAACAGATTCTCGGAACATTGTACTTGTCTGCCTGGCGCCATACGGTCTCGGACTGCGGCTCAACGCCGGCAACGGAATCGAATACCGTGATTGCGCCGTCCAAAACGCGCAGCGAACGCTCGACTTCAACCGTAAAGTCAACGTGTCCCGGCGTATCGATGATGTTGATTCTGTGGCCTTTCCAGTAACAGGTTGTCGCAGCCGAGGTAATGGTAATACCGCGTTCCTGCTCCTGTTCCATCCAGTCCATCGTTGCAGCACCGTCGTGCGTCTCGCCGATTTTATGATTTACGCCTGTATAATACAAGATACGTTCTGTTGTAGTGGTTTTACCGGCATCAATATGAGCCATGATGCCGATATTTCTGTACATTTGTAATGAATGCGTACGAGCCATTGTCTTATGTTTCCTGTAATATTAGAACTTGTAATGAGAGAAAGCCTTGTTTGCTTCAGCCATCTTATGGGTGTCTTCGCGCTTTTTAACGGCGGCACCGCGGTTGGCAAAGGCATCCAGCAGCTCATTGGCAAGCTTGTCTGTCATGGTTGTTTCCGAACGCTTCTTGGCTGCGGCAATAATCCAGCGGATTGCCAAAGCCTGACGGCGGTCAGCCCTTACCTCGCACGGAACTTGGTACGTGGCACCGCCGACGCGGCGGGAGCGGACTTCCAAAACAGGTTTAACATTTTCAATAGCTTCATGGAATACGGTCAAAGCTTCCTGCTTAGACTTCTGAGCCATAATGTCGAAAGCGGAATAAACGATTTTTTCCGCAACGGCCTTTTTGCCCTGTTCCATAACATTGTTAATAAATTTCGCAACTACCTGGTCATTGTATTTAGCATCAGGCAGCACAACTCTTTTTACAGCACTATGACGACGTGACATCTTTCATACTCCTTATTTCGGTCTCTTCGCACCGTACAGAGAACGGCGCTGACGACGTTTAGCAATTCCTTGAGTATCAAGGGTACCACGAATGATATGATAGCGAACACCAGGCAAGTCCTTTACGCGGCCTCCTCTAATCAGCACCACTGAGTGTTCTTGAAGATTATGACCTTCACCAGGGATATAGCTGATTACTTCAGAGCCGTTCGTCAGACGGACACGTGCCACTTTACGCAAAGCGGAGTTCGGTTTCTTCGGGGTCGTTGTATAAACCCTTGTACAAACACCTCTTTTTTGCGGGCAAGCATCCAAAGCCGGGACTTTGTTTCTCTTCTCTTTCGGTGTTCGTGATTTACGAATTAACTGATTAATTGTAGGCATCACAAATTTCCTTAAAGTTAAATTATTAAAACGACTTGCCTTGAAAGCCCCGCCGCGGATTTGATTTTTCATTCATTAAAGCCGCGGAAATCAGGCTCTTAAGACAAAACAGACCAAGGGCACAAACTGCGCCCTTTGATAAGTTGACCAAACATAGACCAGCTTTTTTATGAAGTCAATCATTATTTTAAACATTTTTTAATTTAAATGTGTTTTAAAGCACCGCTTTCCGAATCGCTTTTTTTGCTTTTATTTTTGACATCATGCCTTTTTTATGGTAAAATGGCAAAATAAAATAACTGCAGAGGAACAGCCATGCCGATAACAGCAGTACCGCCGCCCGACGAAGCCGCCAAGGAAGCAGAACGGCAGGCCTTAAAACGGGATATGATACAAATCGCCGCGGAAATGAACCGGGGGCTTGAAGACGAACTCAAAAACTTCAGCCGGTCTTTTGCCGAAGCCAGCAGCAAAGCCGCCGACTTGGAACAACAATGGCAGCGCCCGGTTGACCAGTCTTCTGCCCGCGCGCCGGAAACCTGTTATGTCGGTAAATGGAAAGGCAATAACTTTCTTAATGGCTACAACGCCGCAGAATTTCCCAAACTCCAGGAAAAATATAACCCCGGCGGCATCACATCAAACAAAGAAATGACGCCGCACCAATTTATGCGGGAAATACAGTTTCAGCCTGATGACCCCAATTTAAATGCCCTTGGCAGCTATTCCGCACAAACAGATAAAATCGTTTTTTATACTTTTGACAACCAACGGCTTTCTCCCGAAAAAGATTATGCCTCCCAGTATCGCAACAACAATCCGGCCGCCCGCTATGTCGTTGCCCTGCACGAAGCGGTTCATAAGGTTCAGGCAAAAAAATGCGGCTTATTTGATGTCCGCCACACGCCGGCAAATGCTGCACGCCTTAACTTTCTCTCTGAAAATATGACCACAACCTCAGAATTTTTAGCCATAGCTCAAATGTACACCAATTTAAAACAACAGGGCATAAACACTTTTGAATACACCGCCACGCTAAACGGCAAAGAAAAAACCGTTAAAATGCCGACAGAAGACATTTTAGATATGTACCCCGGCCTGCGTGAAACCATAACCAAAAACGGATTTTCCGCCGATGACCCCAAAAGTGTCCGCGCCGTCGTGGAAGCTGCCGCCAAACATTGGCGGGAAGACAGGCAGGCCGCATACTATCTGCAACATGCCGAATACGCCATAGCGGCAGACAAATTGCAGAGCTGCTTTACTTTTTCCACCCGGATTAACTGTCTCAAAAATGAAGATGCCGCCTATAAGGAAGCTGAAGACAAACTGTTGCAAAATGTTTTCGTTTCGCCCGAAGTTTCCCTTGACCTGAGAAATTACCGGGATGTCATCAATACAATGCCCAAAGAAAAAGCCAAAGAGTTTGCCCATACGGCACAAAAGTGCAATGATTCCCCGACCGATGCAGAATATCTGGCCATCAACAAATATCTGGAACAAAAAGGCATCACCGGAGATAAAGCCAAAGACGAATATTTTAACAGCCAATTTCGCAATATCGCCAACCGCACTCCCGATGCAGACCAAGAGCTGAAAAAAATGATGCTCGGTTCCTATGGGGAAATCAGATACGCCGACGGATTAATTGAAACCAAAGTCAACGATTCCCCGTACACAACCCTTTCCGAAGGCAAAGGCGACACTTACGTTGTCGGAGCTTTTGTTGATTTCTCCGCAAAAAAACGCCCCCGGACCAACGAAAATATTTCCGTTCAAACCGTCAGTGATGACAAGACAAACGCTGCCGTTTCTTCCGCCCCGGTACAATTGCAGCAGATGAAAAGAAGCACCGGCCGGTGAAAATAACAGACAAGACGCGCCAACGTCTCCTTCTCCGGCCGGCATCTTTCTCCCAAACGCTCCGTCCGTTAGAATCACGCCCTGCAAACGTCGGCTTTGCCGCCAAATTGCAAAAAATTACCGTTCCTGCAAAAAAACTCTTTACAAATCAAAACAAATCATCTAATAGAGAAACATCCACGCGCCCGTAGCTCAGCAGGATAGAGCAACAGCCTTCTAAGCTGTGGGTCAGGCGTTCGAATCGCCTCGGGCGTACCATAACTTTCTTAAAGGCATCGTTTCCGGTGCCTTTTTTGCTTTTCCGCTCCATTCCGCACACTGCTTATTTTCCCTTTCCCGCCCCACATCACCGGTTTTGCTCCTTTTGGGATCTCATCCCCGCTTTTGCCCTGTTTCTGCCCTTATCTCCGTTTTCGCCCTGTTTCTGCCCTTATCTCCGCTTTTACTCTGTTATGCCCTTATCTCCGCTTTACTCTGTTGTGCCCTTATCTCTGCTTTTGCCCTGTTTTTGCCGGAGATGCGCCATTTTTCCCTTGCAAACGCTTCCGGATTCTGATATATTGTCAGAAAGGAGGCAACAATGGCTGACAACTCGCATATCAGGCTGGGAAAACGCGTAAAAAAAAGCAAAGCGCACCCGTTCGGTTGGGAATACATGGCACAAATCCCGCCCGATGAACCATGTATCGTCGCCCTGCCCGGATCTGACGCCGACAACTCCAAAAAAGCCAACGGCTTCGCCAAAATGATTGAAGAAATCCTCAAAGACAAGCGGATGCCGATATATTCCGTAGAATACGAACTGGCCGGCAGGATATCTGTAGCCGACCGCGAAGCGATGTTAAACCATTTCGGCCAGGGCACCCCGAACTCGCCCCTGCTGCGCGGAAGGGACGAAGACAACGGTTATATTCCGCAATATATCCGTGAACTGTATGCACAAACGCTCGCTCCTCGCCTGCGCGCAGCAGACGGCTCCCGCCTTTCCATAGCGCAAACGGCACAGCGCCTGAATATGATAACGTTCGTCAACCACTGCCAGGGCAGCACCGTATCATTCCAGCTTGAACGCCTGCTCGTCGAAGACCTGAAAAGCCTCGGCCATTCCGAAAAAGTGCGGAATTACCTCTTAAAGCAGGTGCACAATGTAGACGTTGCTCCCGTCATTCCTTATGGCATAACCCAAACCACCACATTTAAATTTGCCTCTTTTGCCGATGAAAAGGTAACCAGCGTCCGCACGCCGCAGAGCGAATATATCCTGCAGCGCAAGCGCGAACATGAACGTTTTATGGCCGGCATCAATGGCAACCAAGCCGCCCGCACCGCGGGAGACCGCCCGTTTACAATGAACTTTTCCCTTTTCCGCCCCACTGGCAATGAGACGGTATTTGCCGTCAACAACATGTATCCGGTAGAGGTGCAGAAAGATGAAGATTTTGACGGCATTGAACACACGTTTGACAGCTATTCCGACAAAGACGACGACTACCGCACCAAACAGGGAGACCAGTTAAGTCAGGCGTTTCACGAAGTCGTCAACTGGTTGGCAGAGCACAGCAAAAAAAATCAGGAAACCCTGACCGAACTTCCCGATATTTTCAAAGAACCGCGTTTTTCGCGCATCATCGCCCGTGCCCAAAACAACCGTTATGATTTTATTACCAAAGAAACCGGTATTCAAAAAGCCCGCCGCGGCAATTCCCGTTAAGCTGCTTTCCTGTCGGACTTTCTCCCCGCCTTCTCCCCTCTTTGTACAGTTTCGCGCTTTTCCTCCGTACATCTTTTTCTCATCTTTCCGCACACATAAAAAAGCGGCACCTTCCGATGCCGCCGCTGAAATACGCTTTGTTCCTAACCTGCCCTGTTCCTCTACCGGCCCATGCCAGACCGGAAAACAAGCCTCCCGCTGCAATCAGACCGCAGTCAGACAAAATGCCGCAGTCAGACAAAATGTCGCGATTAAAACGGAACATCGTCGTCAACTACGTCAGTTCCGGCAGCAGGCGTATTGTCCCATCCCGAAGCCGCCGAAGAGTCGTAAATATCACCCGCACCGGCCGGAGCACCGTCGCCGCCGCGGCCGTCAAGCATAACCAGTGTGCTGTTGAAGTTTTGCAGCACAACTTCCGTCGTATAACGTTTCTGTCCGTTTTGGTCGTCCCACTCACGGGTCTGCAGCGAACCTTCCAGATAAACCTTGGAACCTTTACGCAGATATCTTTCCGCCGTATCGGCCAGCCCGGTGCTGAAAATGACGATGCGGTGCCATTCCGTACGGTCCTTGCGCTCGCCGCTGACCTTGTCACGCCATGTATCTGTCGTCGCCAGGCTGAAAGAAACGACTTTCGCGCCGCTTTGGGTATTGCTGACCCGCGGGTCCTGTCCGAGATTGCCGACCAAAATTACTTTATTGATGCTTCCTGCCATTGTTTTATTACCTTTACAAAATAAATTAACTGCGGTTACTATACCGCCGCAAATTTAGAGTTCAAATGTTTTTCCCGCCGATTAACAGCTTTTTCCACAACTCCGTGCCTTCGCCGGTATTCCGTGCCGACGCTGATATTCCGTGCCGCCGTATCGGCAGAACCAGACCATCAGACTGATAAATCCTAATTTCTCTATCAATTTTTTTATCCCCTGCTTTGGCTTTTGCATTCCCCTTTTGGGCAAATACAATCCAGGCTGTAACCGTCACTTCAGGAATTGGAGTGCCGGGCGGTAACCGCATAGAAAGTTACATAATTCCATTCATCTGTTTAGTGCTGATTATATTCTGTGAGGCCTTGTTCTTAAAAAAAAGATATTTTAAGAAAACAAATCCCTTCAAAATAATTGAGGTGGTTTCTGTTTCAAACCTTATTTCAACTATTTTAGGCGGAATATTCTTATTTTTATGGAATGCATCGGTTTCCTGCTCGGCAGAGCAATTATATTTTTTCGGCCCCTTATATGGGATAATGGAATATCTTTTCCCCATAAGTCCGTTAATTGCTATGTTTGGCCTTATCTTCTTCCTTGTGCTTTATAATGTTTTCTTTTGCATTTTCTCATACTTTATCGAACGTTTCATTGCCCAAAAATATCTGCAAAACACATACAGCCGTGAAGTCATTTCTAAAGGAATATTACGCGCCAATATTTTAAGTTACACGGTCTTTTTCTTCCTGACATACGTAATTTTTTACTCTTTTGGCGGAATGTTACTGCCTTTCAACACTTCGGATACATTCTCAGCAGAATATTCGGATACATTTTAATAGGATACATTTTAATATAATCAAAGAAAATCCGACAGCCCTTTCAAAAATTACAATTCAAAACTTTTAAAAGCCGGACAAAATAAGCTGCTGTTAAAAAAATTCGTCGTTCCGACACTCACCGGATACGCTTGCAAACGCCCGCCGCATTAATAGACCTGCCTGAATTCGCCGTTCTGATACATCTCAATAATATATTTCGACGATTCGATGCTGCCGCTGTGCATCAGAAATTCGCTCCACTTTTCCCTGAGAGCTGCGCTGTTCGCTGCCTTGGCCAGTTTTTCGTACGCAAAGCCGTTGACCTGCCGCACCAAATCCCCCCAAAGCTTGACGGCCACATAGCTGTAAACTTCCAAACCTTCCGGTTCTATTCCCAACAGGCGCAGGTTAACCAGATTCTCCGTAAACATCAGGCTGTCTTTCAATCCCGGCAGCGTCATGACATAAAGCCCTTCCGCATCTTTGCCCAGGCGTTTCAGGCTGTCGGGAGAAACCATATTTTTGCTCGTAAACAGGATAATGCTGCGCTGCACATCCTTGGCCGCGCGGATAAAATTAACCGTTTCATCGTTTTCGCCCAAAACAAACGCCACGTTTATCCCGTCTTTTTCCATCGTCCGCGCCAGATCATACATGCCGCCCTGCTCGCGGTTCAAGGCATAAAACTTCAGCAATTCCCCCTTGCCGAAACGCCGGAATTCGTCATACAAGGCTTTTGCCACTTCGGAATAGCCGTCTTCGGGCTTGTCGTTATAGACAAACCCGACTTTAAGCCCGGCAAAATTACGATTGTAAAACTGAAAAAAGTCGCCGCTCATCTGCGCTTTGGTTCCCAAAAGCAGTATCTGCCCTTTTTTGCCGGCGCTTCCGGCATTATACGCCACTGTCGTCGGCACAATCTGGAATATTTTCGCCCGCTCGTAAATGCCTGCAATCTCGTCAAAACGGTTAGAGCAGTAAGGGCCGACCACCAGCCCGACTTTTTTCGATTTAAGCAGGGTAAGCATTTCCGCCGTCGATATAGCCAGCCTGTCGTCGCAACGGTCGTCAATTGTCAGCATATCCAGCTTTTCGCCGTTAAGTCCGCCGTTATCGTTAATCTCCCTGACCGCCAGCCGCGCCCCGTCAAACAGTTCCTTTCCCGACTGCGCATATTCTCCCGCTTTCGGGGCAATAACCGCCAGCGTTATGTCTGCGGCAGCCGTCCGGCAGCAAAACGCCGCAGCAAAACACGCGGCAGCGGCCGTTACAAACACCGCCGCACGCCGACCAAACCGCCGAGTTTTCCGAATGCACGCCTTCGCACCCCCGGCACAAGACCTCGCCGCCCGGCTGCCGCGCAATATGCTCTTCTCCGTCGGATATAGCTTTCTTTTCATTGTTATCAAATCATTAGCCCGTTTTACAAAACTAAAGCTTTTATATACCTAATTTTTAATTTGGCAAGTTTTTAAAACAAAAAAACCGCGTCAAGCGGATTTAACGCCCGGTACGGCGCCTTCAATATCTGATATGCCAGCCCCAACATCTGATACAGCGGTTTCAGCATCTGACACAACATCCTCAATATCTGAAGCCGCGTTTCTCTCCTGATACTGCGGTTTTGCCGTCTTTCCCAGACAAATATCCCTTTTGCCGGGAAAAGACTTGCGGATGCCTTTCCCGGTACCGGCGCTTCCTGAACGGGCGTCGAGCCGAAAAAATGCCATCCGCAGGTCAGTTCAAAGTTTTTCTCCTGAAAAATTTTCCTTAGAAAGTATAGCGCAGACCGGCAGTAACTTCCATCAGGTTGTCCAGGTTGGCCATTCCGACATAGCTGTAACGGCCCATCAGGCGGAAAGAAACATTGTTGGTAAAGTCGTAGGAGAAGCCGACGCCGGCACGATAGCCGATACGCTGTTTGCTCTGGCTTCCGCCGTTAAATTTATATTTTGTTTCATAATTTGCCAGGCCGAGCGATGCCAGCGCGTTAAATCCGGAGCAGGCAATCGGCATACGGCCGTACAGGTCCAGACCGTAAGCATAAAATTCGGATTTGAGTTCTTCGGCAGCCCGGTGGGTCTTGCGCTGCGGAGCCTGCTGGAAGAACGCTTCAATGCTGGTATATTCGGCAATATCCGTACCGACGTTGACCATCCAGGAATTATAGTCTCTCTTGGCGTCGGAAGCCATACCGCCGTGTTTTGCATATGAATAGACGTAATCGGCACCGATATAAGGTCTGAAATATCTGTTGCCCATACTCCAGTCAGCCGCCTGTGCATTCATTGCAAATACGGATGCGGCTGCAGCTAATAAACAAATTTTCTTCATATTTTAAACTCCATTACAAACTAAAATTAACTTTAGTCCTAAAGTATTATATGCTCTATAATACTTCTCGCTAGCTATATATGCGCTAAATTTATCTTTTAAATGGGAGCGGCAAATTTTTTACGTTTTATTTACGGTGGCTGATTAAAATAAAAGCAGAAACGCGGCGTTTGCCAAAATGCGTTTCAATGTCTAACGTACGTCAAAGGATAAAAAAATGGACTTTACCCCGCCGGCAAAAGACTGCCGCCTGTGCGAAAGGTTATGCTCTTTCAGGGAAGCCAACCGCCTGAAATTCCCCTCCTACCATAACGCCCCCGTCGAACCGTTCGGCAGCCTGGATGCTGAAATTCTCATCGTCGGCCTTGCCCCGGGATTAAACGGTGCAAACCAGACCAACCGCCCGTTTACCAACGACTATGCCGGCGATGTTCTTTATCCGGTTCTCAAGACATACGGTCTTGCGCGCGGCAATTACCAAAAGCGCAAAGACGACGGCTACGAACTCGTCAACGTCCGCATCACCAATGCGGTACGCTGCGTACCGCCGGAAAACAAGCCGACCACCGCCGAAGAAAAAAACTGCCGGCAGTTCCTGGCTGCGGAAATCGCCGCCATGCCGAATTTAAAGGTTATCCTATGCCTCGGCACTATCTCGCACAAAAACGTCCTTCAGGCGCTGGGACTGAAACAGTCGTTTGCCAAATTTTCCCACGGCGCCGTATATCCGCTGCCGTCCGGCACTCCTTCCTCCGCCGCGCTTTGCTTTTCTTCTGCTGCCGGTTCCCCTGCCGCGGCCGCCCCGTGCTTTTCCTCTTCCGGCCTCGCCCCGCAGCCTCTCTCTCCCGTTGCGCCGCATTCCCGCTCTCTGACGCTCATCGACAGCTATCACACCTCACGCTACAATATTAATACCGGCGTTCTGACTTACGCTATGTTTGAAGAAATAATCAAAAAAATTAAAGGGCTCATTTAAAAATGACTAAAAGCGTCCTCTTCCCCCAAAAAAAGACATCATCGCGCCTTGCCGCTCTGTGGCAGCTGCTGAAAACAGCCTTGTGCGCCATTGCCCTCCTGCTGACACTGGCTGCGGCAATGGCCTCCGTTTGGGCACAAAACACTTGGGAAAATCTTGAATTCGAGCAGATTATCGGCAATCTGAACATCCGCCCGCAGGATATGGATATTTTCGCTTTCAGCCCCGAATTAAAATACTACATTGCCGCCGCAGCCATACTTTACCTCTTTCTTCTCGCCGTATGCAGCAACCGCAGGCTGCTCCTTGCCTCGGCAGTCTGCGCTGCCGTCGTCGTCTGGCAGATACGCATTATCCCCTATTACTATTATCAAAACACGACCGGCACCCTTTACGAAAAATATTACAAAGCGCCCGTCATAACCGCCGCTGACTTTCCGGCACAAAAGCGCAATCTTCTCCTTTTGTATCTGGAAAGCGTGGAAAACAATTTTGCCGACGCCTCTCTGTATGGCAGAAACCTCCTGCCGCAGCTCTCTGAAATTGCGAAACGCAATCCCCGGTTCGACGACTACAGTTTTCTCTATGGCACCAACTACACCAAAGCCGCCCTTGTCGCCGGACATTGCGGCATTCCGTACCGCTCGCCGGTACCGACAATGGAAAGCATAAACAATCATTTGAAAAATATCCGCTGCCTGTCCGACATTCTTGCCGACAACGGTTATGAAACCTGGTTTGCCAAGAGCGCCGACCACAGTTTTGCCTATACCGATATTTTCTACAAAATACACTCCTACAGCAATATTATTGACCGTACCGTGCTGACTGCCGGAATGAGCCCGGTAGAAATAGAAAAGAACAAAAGTTCATACAACGGGCTGAGCGACCGTCTGCTTATGGATTACATCTCCGGCCTGTTTGCCGACAACAAAGTCCGCGAGCCGTTCCTGATGACGGTTTTTACCGTCGACACGCACGCCCCGGGAACCGTCCTTCCCTATAACTGCCCGAAAATCTTCGGCGATATCCGCGACAATATCCTTTGCACCGACAATAACATTGCCTCTTTCCTTACGGAATTCAAAAAAACGCCGTATTGGCAAAACACGACTGTCGTCATCGTCGGCGACCATCCGATGTTTAAAGCCCTCCCAACCCAGCAGCGCAAAAAATACCGCCGCGGCATCTATAACGTCTTTCTAAATCTGCCGGACAATATGTCTTATAACCCTCGCAAGGAATTTACTGCGCTCGACCTCGCGCCGACATATCTGGAACTCCTCGGCATCAAACTCCCCGAACACGCTTTCGGCCTCGGCCGGTCGCTGTTTTCGGACGTTCCGTCTCTGATAAGCCTGCCGGAAGCCAAGTTGGAAACCGCCATTCGGCAAAAATCCAAAGTCTATGACAAGTTCAGCATTCTGCCGCCGCAAAAATTTGTCTCTTACCGCCTGGGAACCAGACTGCTGAACAAAGACATTTCCTCTTATACCGGCTTTGCCGAAGAGCTGCTCGGCGACATCTGGACAGGCAGCCTCTACATCAAACTGGATAAACGCCCCCGGCAGGATTTGGAACTGAAAATGACATTTTCCGCTATGTTGTCATACAAGCCTATGCTGACAGTAAAACTTAACGGCAAAATCTTGCAGGAAATCAAACTCCGCAAAGAGCCCGGCGACAAAACGATAACCGTACGCATTCCCGCCGCCGGAATGGAAACGCCGAAACTGGCTTTCGAATTCATAAATAACAATTTCCGCTCAGCTTTAGGCCAAAGCATAAATATTTCGGAATTTACGCTAAAACCGCTGCCGGAAAAATAACCGCTGCCGGAAAATAATCGCCATCGCGGCATGTATGTTCCCCCTTATGTTCCCCCGGACGCACCTCTCCCGCCATACGCCGGGCACCCTGTCTCTTATACACATCTGACGCTGC
>ENA-UAMM01000552-UAMM01000552.1-human-gut-metagenome-genome-assembly--contig:-NODE-552-length-13687-cov-7.460827_pt1 | contig 13687 bp, 14 predicted proteins | sample MGYA00243284_ERZ654499 | MGnify/ENA primary metagenome ERZ654499 (study PRJEB26926, sample SAMN06164397) | human gut metagenome | biome: ENVO:00009003; feature: ENVO:2100002; material: ENVO:00002003... | reverse complement strand
ACTGTTCAGTTATCAAGGTTCTTTGTTTTGTTGTCGTTCTCGGCGACAGCTTGTTTATTATATCTTATCAAGTCTGTTTTGTCAAGAACTTTTTTCATTTTTTTGAAAGTTTTTCTCTCAATCGGTTTTGTCCGATCTGTTATCTTAAACGCGACAACTTTGATATCTTATCATGTGTTGTTCTGTTTGTCAATAACTTTTTTATTTTCCAAAAGATAAACAATCAAGTATCTTTTTCCCGCCCCAGCAAAAGTGCTTGTCTTTCGCAGTGGACTTTTATACTACCATTATTGTCCGGATATGTCAACACTTTTTTTCTGTCTATAAAAAATTCATAATGAGTGTCAGAATTACGTTGTTTTCATACAGGTATTTTAACAATCTGCTCTGATATATGCAGGCAACCAGGGCACTTCCCATTTCGCTCGTACTTGTCACAGCTATCATGTAAAACCCGATCCATACCAGTATCAGTCCGTATATCCCACCGGCAAATACACCGAGTGTACGATTTACCCCGCTCAGTACCGGAATCCGTGAAACAATTCTTAACGCCCGCGCTATCACATGCACGATGGTCCACGCTGCGACCAATGCGATCAGAAATGCAATTCCCTCTACCACAAATTCTGCAATCTGTTTTGCTATCTCATCATACAGACCACTTTGTTCTATAATCTCTCCCGCCATATTTCCGGTCTTCTCAAAAATATCATTTACCACTGAGTCCGGCAGCATAATCCCAAACTGTGACAATTTCTGATTATCCGGACTGCTTTCATTTTGAATGGATCTCTGTTTTTCCTCTACGGATCTTTTTATCTGTTCACTGCACTGCTGCTCAATCTTTTCATATAGTGTCGTGTGTTCCATCAGATACGTATTAATGTATGGTGTTGCAACGGTAACAAATGTAAGTACTATGACCCACGATACCAGGGAATACACAATTCGCAAAAATCCTTTTCTATATCCTCTTATAATATTGTATCCCAGTATCAGCAATACCAGCAGCAAAACCCAGTTCATATGTATGCTCCTTATTTCAGTCTTATTTTTTCTGTTGTATCTTCCAGTATCAATGTATAATTCAGCGCGCCACCCTCCGAAATGATCTTATACAATGTCTGTTCAAACTCATGATGGAATTTATATATCCCATGTATGGTGTATATATCACATGCGTTTTCATTTGTAATACAAATCTCATTGTTCGCAAGAAATTCCACACCTGTATACTCCATTGTAAAATCTTTTTCCAGAACGCTTTTTCCATCCAGATCATAGACACTTATGTGATGTGTCACTGCCTCATCCTCATTGCTTATCACGCAGCCAATATAATTATCATTATAGAAAATACTCTTCACTTCTTTTTCAAAAGGGATCGTTCCGGATTGTTTTGGTTTCTGAGATCCCTCAAACAGGATCACTCCGGTATCCGAGAATGCCGCAAGCCTGTCATCCGCCAGGTAAACAATTTCCGGGATCACGGTATCTGGAAACGTCTGCGCTCCGACTACATGATCAATTTCACTTTCTCCTGCTGTTCCAAAATTGTAAAAAGCAATCGTACTTTTTATGCTTCCATCATTGATGTCCAACATGGCAACTGCAAGTCTTACGGCATCCGATGACAATGCAATCGCGACCGGATACCCTTTTTTTGCACCGTGAATCTCTCCTTCCGTTAATTTTGCACCTGTTTTATCATACATTGCAAGATAACCGGAAGCATCTTTTTTCATCAGAACCGCCACCGTTCCCTGCGATGCCACACGCACCTGCTGGATCGGCATTGTCGTTTCTATTCCGCCTAAGATTCCCTCCTTTGTCATGATATAGATCATAGTTCCCTTTTTATCATAGATTGTCAGGTAATCTTCGCAAATATCAATCTGCGGATCGGTCATCTCATAGGTCTGATTCCAGATCAGTTCGTTTGCCGTATCCGTATAAAAAGCACCGTCGTTGCTGTATTTTAAAATATTCTCCCCAAAATCTGCAAACTTTGTAGCCTCCGTATCAGCCCTGTCAACAGACGATCCCACGTCAAAATTCTCATAATGGCGCAGTGCCATAAACACCCAGAGTCCCGCAGAAACTGCCAATACGGTAACGATCAGAATAACGGTTCTTCTGACTACTTTTACCCGATGTTCACGCAGCTTGCGTTCATACTCTTCCATATCCGGTTCTTCTACCGTATGAAATCCTCTCTTGTTTTTTTCCGCCATACCAATCTCTCTTTCATCTTAAACCTCGTTCTTGCCCATTTCGGGCATCTCAAGTTTGTGCGTAAACACAAATCCTGTGTGTGAAAAATCTTTTTTTCACACTGATCTTTCGATATTATAGCATTATTCCCTGGATGTTTCATCTTATTTTTAGAAGCGGCTGCTTTGTTAATTCGGAAGCGTCAGATACTGGCCTGCATAGATTGCATCCGGATCATCAATCCCGTTTGCCTCGCATACTTTGTCCATCATGGCTGTTGTCTGATATATTTTCCGGCAGATCGCAGCCAGATTATCCCCCTGCCGCACCACATAGTACCCCTGTTTTAAATATGTCTGTGCCTCATCCGGCTGTGCCGCCGTCTCTTTTACGTTTTCCTTATTGCTGTTTGTTTCATCTGTGTCCGCTTCCGCCTTCTGTTCTCCCTCCCGATTCTGCATACTCTCTGTTTCCTGGGACTCCATCGTTTTCTGGGCATCTGCTGTTCCAGACGTTTCTGCAGTTTCTTCTGTATCTGTCATTCCTGACAATTCCGTTCCTGCCTGTATCCCTGCCGTTTCATCCGGTGCGGATGCCTCCGCCGCCTGCGTTCCATTTGTTTGAAGCTGTTCCGCCTCTGTCTGCGTACTGTGTTCATCCGCCTGTTTTGTCTCCGTCTGTTTTTCTATACTTCCTGCAATATTTTCCACCACGATCCCAGAATCTGCCGTTTTTTCTGTTTCCGGCATTTCTGTCACGATATGTACCTGATTCATCTGTGCCAGAGTATTTTCCATCTCATTCATCTTCTTATGGTTCTGATAAGCGGTAAAACCAAGAGTCAGTACCACCACAGCCAATACGAGGGAGGAATATGCAGGGATCTTTGCCTCTTCCGTTTTTTCCGCTTCTTCCAGTTGTTTCCGATAACGCCCCTGTCTTTTTCGTTCCAGATGTGGCTGCAGTCCGGGCTCGTCCGGCTGCATACTCTCTTCCATATAGAGTTCTTCTTCCAGGATATCGATATCATTCGTATCTTCCTTTTCTTTTATGTCGTAAACAGGCTCGTCCGGCTGCATGAATGTAACCTCGTCTGTCTCCGGCAGATTTACTTCTTCTGTTTTTTCTTCCCTGTGTTCCATCTTTTTTAATTTTACCGCGGCGTGCCTGTCATAATATATGTAAAATCCTTCTCTCCGGTACAGATGTCCGTTCCGGATGCTGAAAAATGTTTCCTCCTTTTCCAGGGTATCCATTAAGAACAATGTCTGATGAACGCCGCCAAAATGCGTCTGATGAAACTGTTCGATCTGTTTTGTCATATTTGGCAGACATCCTCTGTGATCTAATGCCCATCCAACAATGACCATGCTGTCATACTCATCTTTTAACCGTTTATATATATACGCCCATTCATGGTCGCTCCATCTTGGAATCTCTGCATCAAATTCCAAATGTTCCAGCTGTATTGCTGCCTCCACAAATGTGCACTGTCTTCCACTGTAATTTTCGAATCTTCCAAGCAAAACATATACAAGTTTTTCACAGCAGCTCTCATATGGATGCAGATACCTGTATACTTCATCCTCTATGTATATTCTCTCCCCAACATCCGGTCTCCCAATTTGTCTGATATCTTTTGGCAGCTTTTTTTCTTTCGTATCATCCCAATTTTCTTCCCGGATAATCTCAATCATTCCAATCCTCCCTGTTTAAATTTAAAAAGCTTTTTTTATTTTGAAATGGTATCACAGCATGTCCGATTTTTTTGTGGTTTTATGGACAGTTTTTCAAAAACTTTTCGACAGAAAAAGACTGCTGCATACGTTTCCGTAATGACAGCAGTCTCTCTTTTGGATTTCTTTTATTATTTTACAAATGCTTTTACTTTTTTGTAGATGCCCTCTGCATCAAGCTCATATTTATGAAGCAGCTCTAATGCCGGACCTGACTCACCGAATACATCGTTGACACCGATCTTTAAGACTTTCGTCGGAGCCTCTTCGCAGAGCACGTCACATACCGCACTTCCAAGTCCACCGATCACAGAGTGTTCCTCAACCGTAACGACTTTTCCGGTCTTTAACGCGGATTTTACAACCAGTTCACGGTCGATCGGTTTGATGGTGTGGATATTGATGATCTCTGCATCAATACCGTCTTTTGCAAGCATTTTTTCTGCCTCTACCGTCTCATTCACACAGAGTCCGGTTGCAAAAATTGTCACATCTTTTCCTTCTTTTAAGACAATTCCTTTGCCGATCTCAAATTTGTAGGTTGCCTCATCATTGAATACAGGAACCGGTAAACGGCCAAAACGAAGATATACAGGTCCTACATGATCATATGCAGCGTGTACGGCAGCTCTTGCCTCTACATCATCCGCCGGGTTGATGACTACCATGCCAGGGATCGTGCGCATCAGGGCGATATCCTCCAGGCACTGATGGGTTGCGCCATCCTCACCAACGGAGATACCTGCGTGAGTTGCACCGATCTTGACATTCAGATGTGGATATCCAATCGAGTTGCGCACCTGTTCAAAGTTTCTTCCTGCCGCAAACATGGCAAAAGAGCTGATAAACGGCACTTTTCCACAGGTTGCAAGTCCTGCTGCGATGCCGGTCATATTTGCCTCTGCGATACCGACATCCCAGTGGCGCTCCGGGAACGCTTTTTTGAAAATTCCGGTCTTTGTTGCGCCTGCAAGGTCCGCATCTAATACGATCAGGTCTTCATGCTCTTTTCCCACTTCTACCAGAGCATTTCCATAGCTTTCTCTTGTTGCAATTTTCTTTATTTCTGACATAATGCTTCCCCCACTTTCTCAAGGTCTTTCATTGCGATTTCATACTCCGCATCATTTGGAGCTTTTCCATGCCAGTCTACGGCATTTTCCATAAAAGATACACCTTTTCCTTTTACGGTCTTTGCAATGATCGCAGTCGGCATTCCCTTTGTCTCACGCGCCTCTTTAAATGCAGCACGAATCTCATCAAAGTCATTTCCATTGATATTGATCGTATGGAAATTAAATGCCTCAAATTTTTTGTCGATCGGGTAAGGAGAACATACTTCATCAACCGTTCCATCGATCTGAAGGTTATTATTGTCAACGATCACAACCAGATTGTCCAGTTTGCGGAATCCTGCCCACATGGCAGCTTCCCAGATCTGGCCTTCCTGGATCTCGCCGTCTCCGCAGAGTGCATAGACACGGTAATCTTTTTTGTCAAACTTTCCGGCTGCTGCCATTCCGGCTGCTGCGGAGAGTCCCTGTCCCAAAGAACCGGATGACATATCAATCCCCGGAATGTGTTTCATATCCGGATGTCCCTGCAGGTAAGAGCCTGTATGACGCAGTGTGACAAGATCCTCCTTCGGGAAAAATCCACGTTCTGCCAGAACTGCATAAAGTCCCGGCGCCGTGTGGCCTTTTGAAAGCACAAAACGGTCGCGGTCTGCCATCTTAGGATTCTTCGGATCAATGTTTAACTCCTCAAAATACAGATAAGTAAAGATATCTGCTGCGGAGAGTGATCCGCCCGGATGTCCGGCTTTTGCGCTGTGTACTGCAGTTACAATACTTTTGCGGACTTCGTTCGCTGTTTTTTCAAGTTCCAGATTTGTCATAGTCTAGTCATGTTCCTTTCTATTCCTTTTATTAAATCTCCGTTCTGCCTTCTAAGGCACGGAGCAGTGTTACCTCATCAATATACTCTAAATCTCCGCCGACCGGAACACCACTTGCGATCCTTGTCACTTTGATCCCGGTAGGTTTGATCAGTTTGCTGATATACATCGCCGTCGTTTCTCCCTCAAGGCTTGAGTTTGTCGCAATGATCACCTCGTCAACATCCTTTTGCAGGCGCTGCATCAGCTCTTTTAACTTGATATCTGCAGGTCCGATTCCAAGCATCGGAGAAATTGCCCCATGCAGGACATGATAAACCCCGTCGTATTTGCCGGTTTTTTCATATGCTGCAAGATCTCTGGTATCTTCCACAACCATAATCGTCTTGTGGTTACGTCCGGCATCCTTACAGATCGGACACAGTTCATCATCTGTCAGGGTAAAACATTCCTTACAGTAACGGACATTTTTCCTTGCATCCACGATCGCAGACGAAAGTTCTTCGACCTGTTCCACCGGCATATTCAAAATATGAAATGCCAGACGCTGTGCAGATTTTGCACCGATTCCCGGAAGAGACGATAATTCCTGTATTAATTTACTGATCTGACTGCTGTAATAATCCATGGTGTTTCCATTCTTTCATTTATAATGTTCCAATACGGCTATATGCCTTCTTTAATATTAAAGGATAACGGCGATTTTTACAAGAAGTGTTTTTTATGGCATATTTTTTGAAATTTTTGTACATGATAAACAGGTAACCATACAAAAACAATAGATTACACGTCCCGCAGGTAAATCTGCTGCCGGAAATAAAAGGAGGACCATATGGCATCTTATGTAGCACCTAGAATCAAAGACAAATTCGAGACACTTTCAACGGATCTGAAAAATCTGATCCTGGAGCGAAATGTAGAGCTTAATAACATGCAGGATCTGATCCGCGTGTTAGAGCAGATCGTAGAAGAAGGGGAAGCCGAGTAACCACGGTCTCCCCTTCTCTTTTATGCTTATCTTTTTTGATCTGCAAAATACAATTTCTGTGCCCGTAACAATTCCTTACTGAATGTTAGTTACCTCATATCCTGCATCTACAACGGCTGCTTTTAATGCATCCGCACTGACTGATTCCTCTGCGGTAACAACTGCATTTTTGTCCTCTAAGCTCACCACTACCTCAGACACACCCGGTACTCCTTTTAAAGCCTTCTCAACGGTTGCCTGGCAGTGTCCGCACATCATTCCTTCAATACTTAATGTTGTTTTCATTGTTTGTTCCTCGCTTTCTGATACATCACTTTTTGTTTTTATTTCAGAAGTGACCGCTCTGTTTTCACAGACCGCACTCTCCTGTTCCATGTTACCTGTCTCATTTCCGGATGAAGATTTTTTTCCAAGCTTTACCCATCTAAGGCGCAGTGCATTACTTACTACACAGACGCTGCTTAAGCTCATGGCAGCCGCACCAAACATCGGGTTTAATTTTAATCCCCAGATCGGATATAAAAGTCCTGCCGCAAGCGGAATGCCGATGCTGTTATAGAAAAATGCCCAGAACAGATTTTCCTTGATATTTCGGATAACCGCTTTGCTCAAACGGATCGCCCCGACCGCATCGATCAGGTCATTTTTCATCAGGACGATGTCCGCGCTCTCAATGGCTACATCCGTACCTGCCCCGATCGCGATTCCCACGTCTGCGGAAGCAAGCGCCGGCGCATCGTTGATACCGTCTCCGATCATTGCAACTTTATGTCCGCTGTTCTTTAAGGCGGATATCTTTTCTTCCTTCTGTGTCGGAAGCACTCCGGCAATGACTTCATCAATTCCTACCTGATCTTTGATCGCCTGTGCCGTCACTTCATTGTCACCGGTTAACATGATGACATGGATTCCGTATTCTTTGAACTGTCTGACCGCTTCACGGCTGGTCGGTTTTACGACATCCGCAACGGCGATCACGCCTATGATCTGTGTTTCATCTGCAAACAGAAGCGGTGTTTTGCCCTGTTTTGCAAATTGTTCCATCTCTTTTTTTATCTCACCGGCCAGGGCAACGTGTGCCTCTTCCATCAGCTTTTCATTTCCTGCATAGTAAAGTCTGCCGGAAGATAAACGTCCTTTAATTCCTTTTCCAAACAGCGCTTCAAAGTCATTTACTTTTTCCGGAACGATGTTCTTTTTCCCGCAATCGGAGACAATCGCTTCCGCTAACGGATGCTCACTTCCCTTCTCAAGACTGCCCGCAATCTTAAGCAGATCGTTCTCTGAAATTCCTGCATAGGTTCTGATATCCGTCACAACCGGTTTTCCATAAGTAATGGTTCCGGTCTTGTCCATTACAACGGTATCCACAATATGTGCTGTCTCTAATGCCTCTCCTGATTTGATCAGGATACCGTTTTCCGCACCCTTTCCGGTTCCAACCATGATTGCCACCGGTGTTGCAAGTCCAAGTGCACACGGACAGGAGATCACAAGAACTGCAATTCCGCAGGACATTGCAAACTCAAAATCTGCCCCGCTTGCCAGCCATAAGATAAATGTTACGATCGCGATTCCAATAACTGTCGGGATAAAGATTCCCGCAATTTTATCGGCCAGACGTGCGATTGGAGCCTTACTCGAAGATGCTTCCTCCACAAGACTGATGATCTGTGCGATCGTCGTATCTTTGCCGACACGCGTTGCACGCGCACGGATCAGTCCGGCTTTATTGATGGATGCAGAGATTACTTTATCGCCTTCCTGTTTTATCACCGGGATGCTCTCTCCGGTGATCGCGGATTCATCAAAAGAGGATTTTCCTTCTAAGATCACACCGTCCACCGCAACCGACTCTCCCGGCTTGATCACGAAAATATCCCCCTGCACCACATCTGCCGCATCAATGACCTGTTCTTTGCCGTCGCGCACGACTGTCACTGTCTTTGGTGCTAAGTTCATCAGCTTTGTGATTGCCTCACTCGTCTTTCCTTTTGACTTCGTCTCAAGATATTTTCCGACCGTGATCAGCGTAAGAATTGTTCCGGCGGATTCAAAATAAAGATCATGGCTGTACTGATGTACCAGTTCCATGTCTCCGATACGGAATCCCCAGCCGATCCGGTAAATCGCGAAGATACCGTATACCGTCGCCGCAGCTGCTCCCATTGCGATCAGACTGTCCATGTTTGGACTCCTGTGCGCTAATGTTGTAAAGCCGTTGCGGAAATATTTCTGATTAACAAACAGGATCGGAAGTAAAAGCAGGAATTGCGTAAATGCGTAAATGACTGCATTTTCACTTCCATGGAAAAACTTCATGGTAAGCGGCGGCATCGGAACGCCAAGCGCGTTGTAGATCATATGTCCCATCGACACATACATGAGCGGTATCAGAAATATCACGGATATGATCAGTCTTGTCTTCATGTTTTTGATATTCTTCTGCTGGATGGAAACGGCATCCTCCGTCTCCCCCGCCTTTACTGCTGCTTTTCCGTCTTCTTTTACCGAGGCACCGTATCCGGCATGTTCCACCGCCTCAATAATCTTTCCGGTATCAAGCTTTGTCTCATCATACTCGACCTGCATGCTGTTTGTCAGCAGGTTGACACTGACTGTCTTTATGCCCTCCAGTTTGGAAACACTCTTTTCCACATGGGAGGAACATGCCGAACAGCTCATGCCTGTTACGTCAAACTTTTCCTTCATGTCAATCTCCATTTCTAAATACAAACCGTTATTTCATCAATTTTTTTAACAGTTCACAGAGTTCGTCGACAGCCTGCTCATTGCCTTCTTTGATGTCTTCGGAAACGCAGGTTTTAATATGGCGTGCTAACAGCTCCTTGTTAAATCCGTTTAATGCAGCCTGGATCGCAGATACCTGTGTGACGATATCCACGCAATATCTGTCATCTTCCACCATGGCACGCACTCCCCGCACCTGTCCCTCTATCCGGGAAAGTCTCGTAAGCAGTGCCTTTTTTTCTGCACTCTCACGCTGTTTATGCTTCACATTATCTCCGTTTGCGCTGCATTTTTCACATGCCATCTGTCTACCTCCGGTCTGTATAGTCTGTGCTGTCCCTGATTTTTTATCACGGTTTTACATCTTTATTGTATACCATATACCCCTATTGGGTATCTTGAATTTACATCACGATCTGTATTTTGTCAAGAGATTTTCAAATGTTAAGAATTTTTATCAACAAACTTTATTCTCCGCAATCCACACAGTGTGATCAGCATTGTCACAAATTCCGCCGCCGGGAAGGCCATCCATACCCCGTTTAATCCAAATATTGCGGACAGTATAAATGCAAAGAAAATGATCGCCACAAAACCTCGGGAAATCGACGCTGCAAATGCATATTTTGTAGATTCGACAGCACTTAATATGGCAGTCCCTACGATATTGATCCCGGCAAATAAAAATCCGATAAAATAGATCCGCAGTCCGGTTTCTGCGTAGTCAGCAAGCGTCCTGTTATGTTCGCCATTAAACACTGCAGTCACCACAGGTGCAAACAGGTAAATAAAAATAACCAGAAGTACAGAGACGCCTACTGCAGTCGTAACCGCCATTTTTAAATAAGTTTTCACATCTTTATGAATATCCCTGCCATATGCCTCGCTGACTAACGGCTGGGAGCCCTGTGCAATTCCGTTAAACAGGGCAACTGCAACAAGTGATGTGTTTGCAACCACGCCGTAAGCCGCCACTCCGGTATTTCCGGCAAGTCCAAGGATGATCATATTAAAGACGACCGTGATCACACCGGATGAAATCTCTCCCACAAAAGAGGACACACCAAACTGACAGCAGAAAAGTATTTTTCGCAAAGATGGCAGCATCGGCTTAAATTTTACCGTACATTTTTCCGAGCGGAAATGGATACAGCAGATCAGGATGCCGACCAACGGGGAAAGCGCCGTTGCAAGTGCAGCCCCTTCCATGGAAAGCCCCAGTGGAAACATCAGTACATAGTCAAATACAATATTGAACAGACTGCTGAATAATGTCGCAGCCATTGCGATCGATGGATTCCCATCGTTGCGCACAAATGCATTGCAGATATAATTCCACATAAAAAAGGGCGCAAAACTCATAAAAATGCGCGTATAATTTTTCCCAACCGCAACGATCTCTGCATCCCCGCCAAGCAGGGCAATCAGTTTATCCGGGAAAAATATTCCTACAAGCATAAAAAGCAGGCCAACAATCAATGCCCATGACAGTGCATGGAAAAAGTATCCGTCTGCATTCGGATGTTCCTGATTCCGCTCGATCACCAGACGGATCGCTGAACCGACACCCATCATTGCCCCGATGGCAAAGATCATGTTGTAGACCGGCAGTACCAGATTGAGTGCGGTGATACCATCCGTCCCCACCGCAACAGAAATAAAGTAGGTATCTGCCAGAATATAGACAGACATACCTACCATGCCAAGCATGTTCTGCGAGACATACTTTACAAATTTTTTTAACATCATAATCCCCATTTTATCAACTTCAATCATAGATTGTGCACTTCTTGGACAATGCTATTGTCATGAATAATAGACCGAACACAAAATTTCAATATTTTCTATATTCGGTCTTATACCCGTTTTACTATTTAATTTTGATGATTAAGAACCCATTGCAATAAACCATTATAATCTACGCTTCCCGATGCAACATTAAGAATTGTTTCATATAATTCTTTTTGCGTATATTTAAGTTCTATCCCGTTCAACGCAAGAAATACAAGCATTGCATGTGTTCCAATTCTTTTATTACCATCTATCATACAATGATTCTTTATCAGTCCATATCCTAATCTTGCAGCTTTCGCCTGTATTGTCGGATATAATTCGTCCCCTCCAAAGGATTGAAAAGGCGTTTCCAAAGCCGAGTCCAATAAATTATAATCTCTGACTCCATCGCTTCCACCAGTCTGCTGAATTAATTGAGTATGAAGCATAAGGATCTGCTCTTTGCTCAATTTTTTCATTTAGCCAGCACCTCATATGCTTCCCTATTCTGTTCCATAAGCTGCTTCGAAATACTCAATACATCATCATCAGATGCTATCATATCTTTATCCGCTTTACTAAAGTCTATAACAAGGTATCTTGGTACATTGTTTTTCAAAATTACTGCTGAACCGCATTCATCTACCAGTCGTGCAACCTTAGAAAAATTCTGGTTTGCTTCGGAAATTGAAACCATTGTATTTGTATCTATAGTCATTTGAACACCTCCATAATCTTTTTACAATAGTATACACATTTTTTAGGATAAATTCAACCTAACACAAACAGGCAGGTCGTATCCGACCTGCCTGACTTATTATTCTGATTTCTCTGAACCTTACTTTTTATGTTCTTTTATATAAGCGCTTTTCCAAGACTTCTGCACGCTTCTAATGCTTCAGCGTCCGGTGCTTCATGTGCGATCACACCTTCACCATTTACAACAGTTGCTCCTGCTGCATTCATGCGTTCTTCCCAGTCGCGCATCCACTGTCCGTCACCCCATCCGTAAGAACCGAATAAAGCGATCTTTTTGCCTGCTGCAAAGCCTTCTACCTCTTCTACGAAAGGCTCCATCTCGCTCTCCTCTAATACTTCAGCTCCCATTGCCGGGCAGCCTAATGCAAATGAGGATGCAGCTTTTAACTCATCTACGGATACTGCAGATACCGGAACAACGTCTGCCTCTCCGCCTGCTGCCTTGATTCCCTCTCCAACTGCATTTGCCATTGCTTCCGTATTTCCCGTCTGGGACCAGTATGCCACGATAATCTTGCTCATATTTCCTCCATTCCTGTGCTTATTTTTGCACATTCATTTTATACAAACGGATTCCTGGTCTCGCACGACGCCTTTGCCGCATCAAGCCGGGTGTTTTCCGTTTTTATCTTATTTACTTTCATCTAAAAATCCGGTCATACCTCAGACACCAGAATATGCTTTTTGTAAACATTCTGTTATCATGAGTCCATCTAGGCAGACTCTAACATCCTGCCGTAAAGCAGAAGTTCATGGATTTCCATGCCGGACGATATCAGGCGGATCGCGTCTTCCTTTGCCTGATTGTAGCGGTCAAATGTTATTCTTGCCGCATCCACATCTCCATATACTTTCCAGTAACCGCAATATAGGTAATTGCGTCCCTCGTTTCGGATAAAACCTAACACATCTTCTACAGGATAACCCAAGAGCAGTCCAAGCTCATGTGGAAAAGACAGATGATCCTTCATATATTTTTGATAGCGGGCACACAGTTTTTCAAAAATGTCGATAAGGCGTAATGTCTGATACCCAAACAATCTCATCGTTTCCTTCACATCTTCTTCGTTCAGATAAGCGAGTAGTTGTTTTTCACGAAAAAGCAGGAATATTGTACGATGTTTTGTCTGGTAGAGTGTATGTACAGTAATTTCTGTATTACGGAACAAATCTTTCACATCTTCTTCGTTGCTCTTTGTCACCGTAAGAAGATTTGACAGTTTGATTCCCGTAAGAAGCGGGGCACATTGCAGTGCCAGTTGAGTCTTTAATTCTTTTTTATCCATCTTCTCCAGAATCTCTAACACTTCCCTGCTCATGGTCATCTCCCATAGAACAACAGATCTCTCAATCCATTGTTTTAACATATATAGTTAGTTTATCCTAACTCCTGTTTAAAAAAGAAAGAGTTGCTAGAACTCATTTCCTTTTCTGATAGTTAGATTACACTAACTTCGGTTATTTGTCAATAACTTTTTTTTTAATTTTTCTATTATTTTGATGTTGGGGGCAGATAGTGCATTTAAACTTCTTGATTGACAAATTGCACAAAGCCGTGTCTGTTTT
>ENA-UAMM01000523-UAMM01000523.1-human-gut-metagenome-genome-assembly--contig:-NODE-523-length-14045-cov-5.506433_pt1 | contig 14045 bp, 7 predicted proteins | sample MGYA00243284_ERZ654499 | MGnify/ENA primary metagenome ERZ654499 (study PRJEB26926, sample SAMN06164397) | human gut metagenome | biome: ENVO:00009003; feature: ENVO:2100002; material: ENVO:00002003... | reverse complement strand
AGATCAGCCTCGGTCTCGTGGGCTCGGAGATGTGTATAAGAGACAGGAATAAATCCGCTGCCAAGTGTATACATCTTTGCTAACGGACAGACCCTTCCGGTATCACAGAAATCATATGCATAGCGGCCTCTCGTAAGACTCGGACAGGATGCCGGTTCGACTGCGATAAATTGATAGTCTTTTTCACCACGCAGCTTTTCTCCCATAAACGGAGAGATCAGACCCCCAAGATTGGAACCGCCGCCTGCACATCCGATAATGATATCCGGCGTAATATCATACTTTTCCAGAGCAGCTTTTGTCTCAAGTCCAATGACTGACTGATGTAACAATACCTGATTTAACACACTTCCCAATACATAACGATATCCTTCTCTCGTCGTTGCAGCTTCTACTGCCTCGGAGATTGCACAGCCAAGACTTCCTGTTGTGCCCGGATGCTCTGCTAAAATCTTTCTGCCGACTTCTGTTGTCTCAGACGGTGACGGGGTTACACTTGCTCCATATGTGCGCATTACCTCACGGCGGAATGGTTTCTGTTCATAGGAAACTTTTACCATATAGACTTTACAGTCAAGATCAAAATAAGCACACGCCATAGAAAGTGCAGTTCCCCACTGTCCAGCACCTGTCTCTGTTGTCACACCTTTTAATCCCTGCTTCTTTGCATAATATGCCTGTGCAATCGCAGAGTTTAATTTATGGCTTCCACTTGTATTGTTTCCCTCAAATTTATAGTAGATCTTTGCCGGAGTCCCCAGTTTTTTTTCCAGACAATATGCTCTCACCAGTGGTGACGGACGGTACATGCGGTAAAAATCACGGATCTCCTGTGGAATATCGATATATGGGTTGGTATCATCGAGTTCCTGTTTTACCAGTTCATCACAGAATACATGCCCCAGTTCCTCCGCGGTCATCGGTTTTAGAGTTGCCGGGTTCAAAAGCGGTGCTGGTTTGTTCTTCATATCAGCGCGCACATTGTACCATTGTGTCGGCATCTCATTCTCTTCCAGATAAATTTTATACGGTATTTTCTTTTCGCTCATCTTCTCCTCTTTTCCGCAACTTTTATCGTTACTTTACTGTTATGATTCTCTGATTCATGATTTTATCTATATTTTAGTATGTTAGCACATTGAAGTGTCGCAGTCAATAACTTTGGATCTTAATATCGGCATCGACGAAAGCCGTAACACCTGTTTACCCCAAATTGCGTTTCTTTTTATTCCACTCTTGCAACACTGCTGACACCCTCCGGCGTCCGCTGCTTTGTCACAATTATTTTTTTGTCGATCTGGTCTTTTAATTCAGATACATGTGAAATAATTCCTACCAGACGATTTCCCTCGGTGAGCTGCAGCAATGCTTTTAACGCCTGTTCTAAGGCATCCTCATCGAGTGATCCAAATCCCTCGTCCACAAACATGGAATCCATACGGATTCCACCCGCATAAGACTGTATCTCATCCGACAGTCCAAGCGCAAGTGACAATGATGCCTGGAAAGACTCCCCACCGGAAAGCGTCTTTACACTGCGCTTTGTCCCGTTATAATGATCAATCACACAAAGTTCCAATCCTGCTTTTTCCTTGCGGCTTCCTGTCTCTTCCTCACGTTTTAATTCATACTGCCCGCTGCTCATCGTAAGCATCCTCCGGTTTGCTCGGATCAGTATCCTGTCAAAATAAGCCATCTGCACATAAGTTTCCAGTTCAATCTTTGCCTTACCGTTTAACATTCCACTTGCCGTATCGGAAAGAGATTTCATCCAGACATACTTTTGTTCGGTCTGTGCGATATCTTTTTGTTTTTTGTTGACATTTTTACAGATTTCCCTATTAGTACAATAAGATGTATATTTTGAAGCCCTGTTTTCTTCCATCTCATTTCTTTTTGCACGCAGTTCTCCCGCCTGCTTTTCGATCTCTTCTTCCGGAAACGATATTGCTTTCTCTGTTTCCTCAATCTGACGAAGCAGCATCTGAATGACGCCCTTTTCCGTCTCTCTGTTTTTTTCGTAATTATGATACGCTTCTCTTGTCTTTTCTCTGTTCTCTTCTAAATTTCTTTTTTTCAGGGTAAACTCGTTTATCTGTGTCTGTACCCCCTCTTTTGTTACATCCCTTACCTGCTCTTTCAGCTCATTGAGATTCTTTTCTTCATTTGCGTACTCTGTCTGCAGACGTACCAGCTCCTGTTCTGCCACATTGATCTGGTCGGCAAGTGTTTTTATTTCTGTTTCATCGAGCGGAATCTTTTTTTCTAAGGCAGTCTTTTTTCGTTCGTCTTCCTGTTTTTTGGAAAGTTCCGCTTTTTTCTCATCGGCTGCTCTTTGCAGCATAGTAATCACAGACTGTACATGGTATGGTTTTGCATCAAAATCTTCTATTGACAAAACCTGACTCCCATCAGCGTTTTTTATGGTCTGTAATGTATTGACATCTGTATCTCCAGTTAAAGTGCTCTGATTACATGTAATTATATTACTTGTAATTATATTACTTGTAATCAGAGCACCCGTAATTAAATTACATGCAGATTTTATATCGTCACTGATCTGCTTTTCGGCAGTTTCCCTGTTTCCGGTCAATTTTGCAATTTCTTCCTGAATACTGCTGATTGTTCCTCTTATCTTTTGTATTGTTTCTTCGCTTTCTTTTAATTCATCTTTGATCTGCTCTGCACGTTTCCTGTTATTTTTTGCCTGTAAAAACTGCGTGTTCCGTTCGTTTTCAATCTGCATAAGCTGTGCAAAAACAGTTTTTTGATCCTCTGTCTGCTCTATGCCAGTTCCACAGTCTGCAACGTTTTTCTTCCACTGCTGTTTCTGCTGTGTGCACCGTTCTGTCGCCGTGGCAAGCATCTGTCCAAGATTAATGTTCTGTTCGTTTAACATAACCAGTTCATCCTGCGCAGACTGCATCTGTTCTTCTAATACATGCTTGACATCCAGATCTTTTTTCGCTTTTTCTTTCTGATCTTTATATTCTTCCCTTCTCGCCTCATCAGCACTCTTTTGCCTTTTTGTCTCCGTCTTTATTTCATTTAAAGACATTCTGACATCAGGCTCACCAAGCAGTTCTCCTGCATCCTTTAGGACTGCTGACATTTTCTCATTTTCCTGTGTCACGAGCTGATGCGCTTTTTCACTCAGTCTGCTGACTGACTCCCTTGCCTTTTCATCCTCCGCTTTTGCCTGTTTTAACACTTCCCGATCCGGAGTTTCCTGTGGTATGACTGCCAGTGTCGGATGATGTATGGCTCCACAGACCGGACAGGGTTCGTCTTCCTTTAATCCCTGCGCCAGCATTCCCGCCTGTGCATCCCAGAATTGCTGTTCTATCCTCCGGTATTGTTCACTGATCTGTTTCTGCTCTGCGGCTGCTTTCTGATACTGTTTTTGAGTTTTCTCCCTTTCTCTGCTGACTTTCTCCCAATCCTCTAACCTGTTTTCCAGCTCTTCGAGCCTGCGTATCCTCTCTGATACTTCCAATATTGCTTTCTCTGCCTGTTCTCCCCTGCTGTCTGCACCGGAAAGCTGCTCCCACGTTTCTTTTTGCTGCTGTAAGTCCCTGCTTTTTACCTCATATGATTTCTGTACGTTTTCCAGTTCTGTACCAAGTCTCTTTACTTCTCTTTCTGATGTGTTCAACTGTTCTGCAATCTCTGTCAGATCCTGTATTTTCTGTCGGATTTCTTTTACTTCCTTCTCATAGGCAATCTCCTGTCCTGCCGTATCCTTGTTCTGCTCCTGTTCTTCTTTTAACAGTTGCTGCTGTTCTAAAAGACTGTTTTCTGTTTTCTTTTTTAAATCAAGTTTTTCCTTTTGATCTGAAATATGCTCCTCCAGCGCACGGCTCCTGTCTCTCTGATTTTTCAGCGTATCCATTTTTTCTGTGATCAGTCGCATTTCATGCTCTATGCGTTGTATTTCCGCAGTAATGCCCTCATAAGATTTTAAGGTCTCTTTTTCCTGCTGCAGTTTTCCCTCCAGTTCTGTTCGTCTCTGTTCATCCTGCTGCTTTTTCTGAACCTTTTCTTCCATATCCTGGTGCTTCTTTTCCTGCGACAGACCAATTTCCTGTATTTTTTCAAACAACACCAGCTTCTGTTTATATTCTTCAATCGTTCTGCCTAATTTTTCACAGCATTCCGCTTCCTCTCCTGCCCTGTCCATATCCGCTTTTGCCTGCACCAGAAGCGCTTCTAAGTCCTTCAGCTTCTGCTGTTTTTCTTCCAACAACCGCCTTCTGTCTGCATTTTCACGCACTTTCCCGCTAAGTTCATCCATATTTTTTATTTGCTGATCCAGCGCCTCTTTTTCCTTTTGCAGGCACTCCAACGCAGATTCTTCCGCTTTACAAAGTTCTTCTAAAAGTGAGATTCCCTCCTCGATCCTGCCGTCAAATTTTTCCTTTTTTAAAAGATTTATTTTTTCTGCGATCCTTGTCCCTTCTTCATCCAGAGAGTCACTCTCACAGACAATTCCCTCCATATACTGATTGATGCTGCGCCGCAGTTCATCATATTCTTTCCACTGTTTTTTTACGGCATCTTTCAGTTTGTCCTGCAGCACACGATAAATATCCGTCCCGAATATCTGACGAAAAATCTTTCCTCTCTCCTCCGTATTGGCAAACAATACTTTCTGAAAATCCCCCTGTGCGATCATTGCTATCTGGGTAAACTGTCTGCAGTCTAAACCGATCAGCTCTGTGATGGCGCGTGTGACCTCCCTGCTTTTTGTCACTGGTTCTCTGTCATCCGGGTACTCTAGTGCAGCATTCGCCTTTTCCGTTGTCATTCCCGTTCCACGTCCCTTCGGACGCATATATTCCGGGTTACGCTCTACTGTATACCGTTTATTTGCGTACTCAAATGTCAGACGCACGAATGTTTTCACGTCATCTTTTGCATATTTGCTGCGGAACATATCCGCTTTGCGCACATCACCACTGGCTTCCCCGTACAGCGCAAACGTGATTGCATCAAAGATCGTGGTCTTTCCTGCCCCGGTATCCCCTGTGATCAGAAATAATCCCTGCGATCCAAGCCGTTCAAAATCTATGGTCTGCTCCCCCGCATACGGGCCAAATGCACTTATTGTAAGACTGACTGGTTTCATAAATCGTTCCTTTCCTGCCGCTCCTATTTTCTCTCAAATCCCAAATATCTCGTTCCCTGAAACATCAGTTTTCCTGTATTTGCTTCTCAAACTATTTTTTCAGGAACTTGTCAATGCACCAGCTCTTCCATCAGTTCTCTGACAAAATCCTGCTGTTCTTCACTCATTGGCTGATTATTCTGTATCTCGTAAAATTCTTCAAACAGTTCCATCTCTGATTTTTGCTCCACATGTTCGGTCACCTCAACCTGCCTGCTCTGTCTGGTTCTGCTGTTATCATAGACAAGCTGCATCAGATTCGGGTATACCGTCCGAAGTTTTGCCATTCCATCCGGCACATCTTCCTCATCGGTCAGTGTAATCTGCAGATAATCTTCTGTTTCTGTGCCCTCATAGAAATCTTTCGACATCAGTTCCATGTATGTTCCCCGGATCTTTCTCAGATCACGAAGCGGTTTTAACGGAACTTTTTCAATGAAAATATCTCCCTTTTCCTTTATCTCCAGGACAACAACGGACTTTTTCTGTTCCGCCTCGGAAAAAGAATATTTGAGCGGAGTCCCGCAATAGCGCAGTGTCTCCCTCTCGATATGCTGTGGACTGTGAATGTGCCCTAATGCAACATAATCAAAAACATCAAACACTTCCGCCCCAATCTGGTCTAATCCACCCACCGAAACTTCCTCCGACTCACAGCGCGAAGCCCCTGTCACAAACTGATGTGCCACTAATATATTCCGCTTCGATGCGTCTACCGGCATATGAGATACGACAAACTGCAGGGCATCCTGATATGTTTCCACTGTCTCCACATCATCTTCCTGTGCCAGATCCTGTTTTGTCCCGGCATCTTTTTTTTCAATGGATATCCCCTCTGTCACTTTCCTCCACGCATGGCGCACGACCGCCGGGCGGATAAACGGCAGCAGCCAGATGCAGAGTTCCCCATATGCATCCTGACATGTAACACACCTCACCTCTCCATCATAAACCGGTGAAACATAGACTTCCCGGCTGCTCATAAGCTGTGCACCAAATGCAATACGTTCCGCGGAATCATGATTTCCACTGACTGCAAACACCTTTTTCCCGCAATCAGCAAGTCCCGTGAGAAACTGATCAAACAACTGTACCGCCTCCGCAGACGGAACCGGCTTATCATAGATATCCCCCGCGATCATAACCGCATCCACCTGTTTTTCCAATGCGATCTCTTTGATCTGCCGTAAAATATATTTCTGATCTTCGATCATGGAAAACTCATTGACTCTTTTTCCAATATGCAAATCCGAGATATGAAGAAATTTCATGCTCTCCTCCTATACTATTTCATTCGTAATACTTTACTTAACTATACCATATAGCGTCCCGAAATACAAACATATGTTTTGTTTTTGTTGCTTTTTCACAAAAAAACAGATCTCAGAAAATAAAAACCACTTTCTGGAGATCCATTTTTCTATTTATTTTGTTTCCATTGTAACAGTAATGCCGAATTGATGATGACGAGCACAGAACCTGCATTATGTATCAATGCTCCCACGACCGGATTTAAAATTCCGATGATTGCAAGCACGATCGCCACAAAGTTAAGCCCCATCGAAAAACTCATATTGCATTTGATCGTGATCATCATCCGCCTGGATAATGCAATCAGATGCGGCAGTTCTTTTACTTCATCATCCACCAGCGCAATATCTGCTGCATCCAACGCAATATCACTTCCAACACCGCCCATCGCAATTCCGATATCCGCTTTTTTCTGTTCCGCCGGCAAGGTAATCTGCGCTAAGACATCCTCACACGGCACATCCTCGTCAACCATACGGTCGATTGCCTGTACCTGACCAATGATTTTTGACAGTCTTATTTTTCACTTATCTCTTCCCGTATCTCTATCGGATGCGCATCGGTAACAAAGATCATTCCATCATACAATTTTTCCGGCGATTGTGATGTGCGGTAACTGCGTGGGAAAAGTCCCATAAAAATTGCACTGTAGCCCTCTCCTAACGATCCCATAGAAACATGATCTGTAATCTGCTCTTTCAGTTGTGAATTTTCCGGAACCTTTGAAAAATCCAGCCAGCTCATATCATAACCGGCTTTCTTCGCGGCTTTCGCTAGAGGATCATAGGAATAAAACGTGTGCGTGATACGCTTTCCATCATTTTTCGGAAGATTGCAGTTCGTCTTGTAAAAATCCGTTCCAATCGCAAAATATCCGTCCCCCAGTTCATCGGAAAGAATATTCCCCATCACTCTTGTACCTGCGCCATAATTTCCAAACCGCTCTATATGCCCATTGTGACCTGAAATAAAAATACAGGAATTGCCCCTCTGCTCTTCCATAGAAAGGATCCACAGCACATTTTCTGCCATCAATTGGTCTCTGAGCACATTTCCTTCTACGGCAGAATTGATCACTTTCCCAAGAGAAATATTCTGCAGCAGCGTATCTGCCAGATGATCCGCCTGTACAATGTCCTTTACATCTGATTTTTGTAATTCTTCTTTTATTTCTGTGATCACTCTGCTCTGCTGTTCAACATCATACTCACTGTGCTGTTCTTCTGTATCCTCCAGTTTCTTCAGTTCTGTCACATCTATCCCCGCCTTTTCACATGCTTCAATCAGATACTGCAGATTATAGGACCATCTTTGCATGTCAAACCCATAAAACCTTAAATCATCTCCATCTTTTGCAGTCTCATTGTATTTTCGCATATAAGAGATCAGATCTGACATCTCATCAGTTCTGTATATTGCAAAGCCAATCGCCGCGGCAGCCTGCTCTGCCGTTCCTTCCCCACCGTGAATGTAGCGGTTCACATACTCGCATCCACCGTAGTCTCCCTCCAGTGCAAATGCTCTTATCCCGGCATTTTCCACCAGATTTTGAAATACGGAAAGTTTTAACTGCTGAAACTCTGCATTTCCATGGGATGCCTCCCCCAGTGCCACAATTTTTGTTTTCTCCGGTATCTTTAAGTCCTCCACCTGCTCTGCATATTGTGCAAATTCCGTTGTATCTGCACACGGTCCGGTTCCAAATCCTCCAAAATGGGAAGATATGCTGCCGGCGGCAACAATACCTGCTAATACCATACCTGCGGTTATCAAAATCCATGTCCGTTTTTTCTTCTTATTTTTCTTTTCCATAAAATCTCCCCCAAATCTGTTTTTCTTATTCGATACTCCAATATTAACAAAAGGGAAAATGTTCTGCCATTTCATTAGCTTACATTTTCCCTGATGTATCTTACATTTTTGTAAGATTTATATAGTTTTCAAATTTATACTGTTCTATAACTTTACTTCCCAAAAGAGTGATTGCCTGTTTCGGACAATTACAGATACAGCGGTAACACATGGTACACTGATCCCCTGGGTGGGGTTTTCCTTTTTCCATGATTATATTTTTCATGGGACAAATTTCCGCACACATACCACACCCCGTACAATCCTCATTTATTTTTAATTGATCGGTATATCCCGCTGTCTTTTTATAAAACCAGAGCCTTTGTCCAAAAAGTCCTGCTATATGTGAGAAAATTGTCAGTCCCTCTTTCGGATAATCCCCCTGTTTTATCCGTTTTGCAGCTTCATAAATCTTTCTGTCAGCTTTTTCAATGATCTTTTTATTTTCTTCCATCTGCCTTTTCAACAGCTTACTGTCGCACACGGAATCGGGCATTTTAATATGCACACCGCTAAGAATCTCTGCTCCATATTTTTTCAGAAGTCTTGCTGCACATCCGGAGCCGTCCCCGCTAAATGCTCCCATGGTCGCGACACATATCATTTTCCTGCCTTTCCATAAAGAGGCATGCATTTGGATAAAATCTCTTACCATGTATGGTGCATTCGAAAACTGCGTCGGATACCCAAGGATCACTGTTTCGTTTCTTTTTATTTTATCAATGATAAATTCATCTTCTAACGGAACCACATCGGCTGACGCATCGATTAATTTTACCAGCTTTGTAACGCAGTATTTCGTATTACCTGTACCACTCAGATAAATTCCTATCATTTCCAAACTCCTCCGTCTTTCGGTTATTTTGACGTTTTTTCTATGAATGTTTTCTATTGAATATTTTCTATTGAATATTTTCTATGGAATGGTACAGCATACCAAAACCATCCTCTAAAAATTCACTCTTTGATAAATCCATCGACATTTTGATATATTCTTCCTTATTCGCTGCAAGCTGTATCAGTCCTGCTAACATTCCCCAGAACTGAAAGATCGTAGGCATTATTTTTAAATCCTCTCGCAAATCACCATTTTGAATGCCTGCCACTAAAAATTCTTTCATTTTTTCATTGATTTCTTCCCCCACATGATAGGTAGCTTTCTCTTCTGGCAGGTAATCATGATCTTTAAAATCAACATTAATTTTGTCCAACACCATTTTAAAATAAAACGGAAATTCCTCCTGATACTGTATTAAACCTTTACAGATCATATCGTATCTAGCCCTTGTTGTCTGCTGCTCTTCTAACGCAGTAACTATATATCCATATAATTTTTGCATGCTCTCTAAAACCAGCAGACCAATGATCTCCTCTTTGTTTTCAAAATATACATATAACGTAGCTTTACTGTATCCGGCAGCTTCTGCAATATCACTCATGGAAGTTGCCGTGATTCCATTTTCCATAAACAGTACCGATGCCGCTGACGCAATATTTTCTCTATGTACTGCCCTCGGTTCTTTTTTTCTTCGTCCCATATACCTCTCCTCTTCAGTTAATTAAACTCTTGGTTTAATTATATTGATAAATATATGGATTGTCAATCCTTACCTTTACACAACACAAAAACCCGCACAAACCTTTCGGTTCATGCGGGTTTTCCCCCTATATATTACCTTTTCCCAAAAATAACATATCCCCTTTTTAATTGATGCAATACAAATTATTTGTCTGCGATAGCAGCCCTGTGCATGCAGCACAGACTGCATTTTACCTTATAACAAATTATTTATTGGCAATCGCTGCCTGTGCTGCAGCTAAACGAGCGATCGGCACACGGAATGGTGAACAGGATACATAATCCAGACCAATCTTGTGGCAGAACTCAACAGATGAAGGATCTCCACCGTGCTCACCACAGATACCAACATGGAGTTTCGGATTAACCGGTTTTCCAAGTTTAATAGCTGTCTCCATTAACTTACCAACACCTGTCTGGTCAAGTTTTGCAAATGGATCGTTCTCGAAAATTTTCTTATCATAGTAAGCATTTAAGAACTTACCAGCATCATCACGAGAGAAACCATATGTCATCTGTGTTAAGTCGTTTGTACCGAAGCAGAAGAAGTCAGCCTCTTTTGCGATCTCATCAGCTGTAAGAGCAGCTCTTGGAATCTCGATCATAGTACCTACTTCATACTCAAGTTTGATACCTGCTGCTGCGATCTCAGCATCTGCTGTCTCAACAACAACATCTTTTACATATTTTAACTCTTTTACTTCGCAAACCAATGGGATCATGATCTCAGGTTTTACAGTCCAGTCAGCATGTTTCTTCTGAACGTTGATTGCTGCACGGATAACAGCTTTTGTCTGCATCTTTGCAATTTCCGGATAGGTAACTGCAAGACGGCATCCTCTGTGTCCCATCATTGGGTTGAACTCATGTAAAGAAGCGATGATGTTCTTGATGGTCTCAACAGATTTACCCTGAGCTGCTGCAAGTTTCTCAATGTCAGCTTCCTCAGTCGGAACGAACTCATGAAGAGGTGGATCTAAGAAACGGATTGTAACTGGGTTACCCTCCAGAGCTTCGTATAATGCTTCGAAGTCTCCCTGCTGATATGGCAGGATCTTCTCTAATGCAGCTTCTCTCTCTTCTACAGTATCGGAGCAGATCATCTCACGGAAAGCAGCGATTCTGTCTTCCTCGAAGAACATATGCTCTGTACGGCAGAGACCGATACCTTCTGCACCAAGCTCACGAGCTTTCTTAGCATCTGCAGGAGTATCTGCGTTTGTACGAACTTTAAGAGTTCTGAACTGATCAGCCCAAGCCATAACACGTCCGAACTCACCAGCGATTGTAGCATCAACAGTCTTAATTGCTCCATCGTAGATGTTACCGGTTGTACCATCGATTGAGATGTAATCTCCCTCATGGAACTCTTTGCCAGCTAATGTAAATTTCTTATTTTCTTCGTCCATAGCGATATCGCCACATCCGGATACACAGCAGGTACCCATACCACGTGCAACTACGGCTGCGTGAGATGTCATACCACCACGAACTGTTAAGATACCCTGGGAAGCTTTCATACCAGTGATATCCTCTGGAGATGTCTCAAGACGTACTAATACGACTTTCTCTCCTCTTGCATTCCACTCTTCAGCATCCTCTGCTGTAAATACGATCTTACCACATGCAGCACCCGGAGAAGCACCAAGTCCTTTTCCGATCGGTGTAGCAGCTTTTAATGCAGCAGCATCGAACTGTGGATGAAGTAATGTATCAAGGTTACGAGGATCGATCATAGCAACTGCCTCTTCCGGAGTCTTATGTCCCTCGTCTACTAAATCGCAAGCGATCTTAAGTGCAGCCGGAGCTGTTCTCTTACCGTTACGGCACTGAAGCATGTATAACTTCTTGTTCTCAACGGTGAACTCCATATCCTGCATATCATGATAATGATTCTCAAGAGTCTCACAAACTTTTAAGAAGTCTGCATATGCCTCAGGGAATTCTTTCTCCATCTGAGCGATTGGCATAGGTGTACGAACACCTGCAACTACGTCCTCACCCTGTGCATTGATTAAGAACTCACCCATCAGTTTGTTCTCGCCAGTTGCCGGATCACGTGTAAATGCAACACCTGTACCGGACTCGTTATTTAAGTTACCGAATACCATAGGCATTACGTTAACTGCAGTACCCCAGGAATATGGGATATCGTTATCACGACGATATACGTTTGCACGTGGGTTGTCCCATGAACGGAATACAGCCTCGATAGCAAGTTTTAACTGCTCAACAGGATCTGAAGGGAAATCTGTACCTAACTGGTTCTTGTACTCAGCCTTGAACTGCTCTGCTAACTCTTTTAAGTCAGCTGCTGTAAGGTCGATATCAAATTTAACGCCTCTCTCTTCTTTCATCTTGTCGATGAGCTGCTCAAAGTATTTTTTACCAACTTCCATAACTACATCTGAGAACATCTGAATGAAACGTCTATATGAGTCATATACGAAACGCTCGAATGCAGGATCCGGATTACCTTTGATCATTGCAGCAACTACTTCGTCATTTAAACCAAGGTTTAAGATGGTATCCATCATACCTGGCATGGAAGCTCTTGCTCCTGAACGAACAGATACTAATAACGGATTCTCAAGATCGCCGAATTTCTTTCCGTTGATCTCTTCCATTTTCTTAACGCCTTCCATAGCCTGAGCCATGATCTCGTCGTTGATCTTGCGACCATCTTCATAGTACTGTGTACAAGCCTCTGTTGTGATTGTGAATCCCTGTGGTACAGGAAGTCCGATGCTTGTCATCTCTGCAAGGTTGGCACCTTTACCGCCAAGCAGGTTACGCATGGTCATGTCGCCTTCGCTAAACATATACACCCATTTGTTTGCCATTTTGATAATTCCTCCTAAAATAAATTACTATGTAATTATGGACACCGTATTTGTTTCCATAATCAAGCCATGTTATGTGCCTTTCTAAAACGCACATATTTATTCTAACATATTTTGTCTAAATAGCAACATTTTTTTTACTGTTTTTCCCTGTTTTTTTGTAACATTTTCACAATGTAAAACTTTGTTCCGTTATGTGGAACATTTTGGATTTGTTTATTTCTTTTTCCATTTTGCATACAGTGTGATTTTCCCCGTGCTGCCTTTCTTAATAGAGGTTACCTTTCTGGTACATTTTTTATCACGGTACCATCCTTTAAACACATACCCTTTTCTTGTTGGTGCTGCCAGTTTTATCATCTTTGAAGTAATGGTATATATTTTCGGATTTTTCTTATTATTTTTGCCTCCGTTTAATTTGTAGGTAATGGTGTACTTTTCCTTTGCCCATTTTGCATACAGTGTTACTTTTCCGGTACTGCCCTTTTTAATAGAGGTTACCTTTTTGGTACATTTTTTATCACAATACCATCCTTTAAACACATACCCTTTTTTTGACGGATTTGAAAGTTTTATCGTCTTTGAAGTGATTTTATATGTTTTGGGATTCTTCTTATTATTTTTGCCTCCATTCAGGTTATATGTAATCTGATACTGTGCTGCTTTCCACTGGGCATATAAAGTTACGACCTCATCTGCTTTTTTTGTCAGATTTTTTACATAGGCATTTTCCTCATAAAAGGTTCCCTTCCCATCTGGCTGCGTATTCCAGCCTGCAAATGTATATCCTTTCTTTTCAAACTTATTTTTTGAAAGTTTTTCCTTCTGACCCGCCGCACATGCTTTCTCACTCATTTTCCCTTTTGCTGCGCCATTGCCGTCAAATTTTATTGTATAAAGATATGGACACACGACAACCGGAACATTCCTCTTAAATGCTTCTGCATTGATTTTATCTTTGGAGAGACTGGTTATTACATATATTTTTTCAGGTCCGTCTGTCGTTTCCCAGGAAAATGCTTCGCTGCCAATCTCTGTAATCGTCTTTGGCAGCCTTATCTTCCCAAGCACGCCGCCGTCCTTATAAAACGCACAGATTCCGATTGTTTTTACCGCGGTCTGGGAAAGATCAAGTTCCCCCGTTAAATTTTTACAGGATAAAAAAGCATAACTGTCAATCGCCGTTAATGTTTTGGGGAATTTCACGGTTTTTAATCCACTGCAGGCAGAAAATGCACTACCGCCTATTTCTGTAACCAAAGTCCTGTCTCTTATACACATCTGACGCTGCCGA
>ENA-UAMM01000517-UAMM01000517.1-human-gut-metagenome-genome-assembly--contig:-NODE-517-length-14137-cov-4.221417_pt1 | contig 14137 bp, 10 predicted proteins | sample MGYA00243284_ERZ654499 | MGnify/ENA primary metagenome ERZ654499 (study PRJEB26926, sample SAMN06164397) | human gut metagenome | biome: ENVO:00009003; feature: ENVO:2100002; material: ENVO:00002003... | reverse complement strand
CTTATCGTCGGCAGCGTCAGATGTGTATAAGAGACAGATATTATTGTATGCTGTCTTTGTTGCATTGCAACTTTCAGCACAAGATCATGTTGCGCAGATTCGTGAAAAGCTGATGAGTCGCGATTCGACTTCTGTAATTGTAGTGGCTCATCGTGGAGATTGGCGTAATTTTCCTGAAAATTCGTTGGAAGCAATAGATAATGCTATTAAAATGGGAGTAGACATTGTTGAGTTGGATGTTAAGAAAACGAAAGACGGCGAACTGATTCTTATGCACGACCGCACATTGGATCGTACTACTACCGGAAAAGGATTGGTTTCTGAAAACACATTGAGTGATATTCGTAAGTTGAATTTGAGAAATGGTTGTAATATCCGTACTATTCACAAAGTGCCGACTTTGGAAGAGGCATTGTTGCATGCTAAAGGAAAAATCATGATAAATTTGGATCAGGCAGACCTTTACTTTGATCAGATTTATGAGCTTATGAAGAAAACCGGAACCACCAAACAAATTATAATGAAAGGGAGAAAACCGATTGTAGAAGTTAAGAAACAATTTGGTGATTATTTGGAAGATGTAATTTATATGCCAATTGTTGACCTTGATACTTCTGGGGCCGAGGAGCACATAGAGGCTTTTATTAAGGATATGTCTCCGGTTGCTTTTGAATTACTATTTGTAAAAGATACAAACTTGCTTCCTAAAAAACTTGCAACTACCCTGAATGGACGTTCTCTAATTTGGTATAATACTTTATGGGATACAATGGCTGGCGGGCATGATGATGATATGTCTTTGCAGAATCCGGATTCAGGTTATGGCTACTTAATTGATACATTAGGATGCCGTATCATTCAAACTGACAGGCCTGCTTACTTGCTGGACTATTTACGGAAAAGAAAACTGCATGATTGAGATGTAAGGGTTACTTAAAAGTATGTTGAAGAATATAATAAACTTTTACAGGGTTTCACAACCGAAACCCTGTAATGAAGAATCTTTGTCCGAACAGAAACAGCGTTTGAAACGTTTTCAGTGGTCTACTTTTCTTGCTGCTACACTTGGTTATGGCATGTATTATGTTTGTCGTTTGAGCCTGAATGTCGTAAAGAAACCGATTGTAGATGAGGGCGTTTTCTCGGAAACAGAATTGGGCATTATCGGTGCTGTGCTGTTCTTTACCTACGCTGTAGGTAAGTTTATGAACGGTTTTCTTGCTGACCGTAGCAATATCAATCATTTTATGTCGACCGGTTTGCTGGTGACTGCTTTGGTGAACCTCTGTTTGGGATTTGTACATTCTTTTATTCTGTTTGCCGTTCTTTGGGGTATCAGCGGATGGTTTCAGTCTATGGGTGCTGCTTCTTGTGTGGTCGGCTTGTCCCGTTGGTTCACGGACAAGAAACGTGGTTCTTTTTACGGCTTTTGGAGTGCGAGTCACAACATCGGTGAGGCAATGACTTTCATTATCGTAGCCTCTATTGTAAGTGCACTGGGATGGCGTTACGGTTTTCTGGGTGCTGGCCTTGTCGGTCTGATTGGCGCTTTGGTAGTCTGGCGTTTTTTCCATGATACTCCTCAGAGCAAGGGACTTCCTGCTGTCAATGCTCCTGAAAAGAAAAAGGAGATGGATGCTTTAGAAACGGAGGAGTTCAATCGTGCTCAGAAAGCGGTATTGAGAAACCCGGCTATTTGGATACTTGCACTTAGTAGTGCTTTCATGTACATCAGCCGCTATGCAGTAAATAGCTGGGGTGTTTTCTATCTGCAGGCTGAGAAGGGCTATTCTACGTTGGATGCCAGTTTCATTATTTCTATAAGTTCGGTATTCGGCATTGTAGGAACAATGTTTTCCGGCGTTATCTCAGATAGGTTTTTTGGCGGTCGTCGCAATATTCCTGCCTTGATTTTCGGTTTGATGAATGTGTTTGCTCTATGTCTTTTCCTGCTTGTTCCGGGTGTGCATTTTTGGATGGATGCTTTAGCGATGATGCTCTTTGGCTTGGGTATCGGTGTGTTAATTTGCTTTCTGGGTGGATTAATGGCTGTGGATATTGCTCCTCGCAATGCTTCGGGTGCAGCTTTAGGCGTGGTAGGTATTGCCAGTTATATCGGAGCTGGTTTGCAGGATGTGATGAGCGGTGTATTGATTGAGGGTAATAAACAGCTTGTTGATGGTGTAGAGGTTTACGATTTTACGTATATCAATTGGTTTTGGATAGGTGCGGCATTGTTGTCTGTTCTGTTGGCTTTGTTGGTATGGAATGCAAGAAGTAAAGAGTAGTATATCTTGTAATATTGGTAACAGTGTGAAATCGGAAAAACTTAACCGTTTATTCCGATTTTATACTGTTTTTTGTATTCTTACTAATATTCCATTTTAAAGATTTCGTATCTTTGTGAAAAACATTGTGAATGAAAAACAGATGTAAAGGTATTATGGAATTTCATAGGATATATCTGTTAATAACAGTTGTACTATCTGGTTTAGTTGCCGCTCGTGCACAAGTCGCCTTAATAAGGTAATGTGTACGTATAACGATTTACAAGGCTATACAGAAAGATATGATGTGGCAGAAGAGTTGTGAAAGAAATATATAATAAAGATATCGTATGAAGAAGATTATCAACCCATGGAAAAACATGGAAGGTTATAATTGTTTTGGCTGTTCTCCCGATAATGAGGCAGGTATAAGAATGGAATTCTATGAAGACGGCGATGAGATAGTAAGTATCTGGAAGCCCCGTCCGGAGTATCAGGGGTGGTTGAATACGTTGCATGGGGGTATCCAGTCCGTATTGCTGGATGAAATTTGCGGTTGGGTGGTGTTCCGTAAGTTGCAGACCGGAGGAGTGACCTCTAAAATGGAGACTCGTTTTCGTAAGTCCATATCTACCAATGATACACACTTGGTGTTACGGGCATCGTTGCGTGAGCAGAAACGTAATATTGCCGTTATAGAAGCAAGATTGTATAACAGCATGGGCGAACTCTGTACGGAGGCTACATGTACCTATTTTACTTTCCCGCAGGAAAAGGCGGAAAAGGAAATGTGTTTTCATCATTGTGATGTAGAACCGGATGAAATCTTACCTCTTGTTTGATGAAAATGAAAGAAAAATCAAACTTTTTGTGATAAATCCTTGCTTGTTTAAAACAAATCGTTTACATTTGTCGCATTAGAAATAGAAAAAGTATGAAGAATATCGTTGCACATCATCACCATTATTATCCTGAGGAATAATCCGGTGGGCGTATGAGGATATGTGCATAACGAAGAACATATAATGAACGAGGCTTACCGAACATTGGTAAACCTCGTTTTTTTATTTGCAAACCATAAATATAAATAATATCATGTTAAGAATTGCAGTACAGGCCAAAGGTCGTCTTTTTGACGAAACAATGTCGTTTCTTGAAGAATCGGATATTAAACTAAGCGCAACGAAACGCACGTTACTGGTACAGTCTTCCAATTTTCCTTTGGAAGTATTGTTTTTGCGCGATGATGATATTCCGCAAACAGTAGCTACGGGAGTTGCCGATTTGGGCATTGTCGGTGAAAACGAGTTCATGGAAAAGGCGGAAGATGCTGAGATTGTAAAGCGTTTGGGATTCAGCAAATGCCGTCTGTCATTGGCTTTGCCTAAGGATATTGAATATACGGGCCCGCAATGGTTTGAGGGTAGGAAGATTGCCACTTCGTATCCAGGCATTCTTTCCCGATACCTCAAAGAACAGGGGGTGAGAGCGGAAATACACGTGATTACCGGTTCGGTAGAGGTCTCTCCGGGTATTGGCCTGGCTGATGCGATTTTTGATATTGTAAGCTCCGGCTCTACTTTGGTGAGCAACCGCCTAAAAGAAGTAGAAGTAGTGATGAAATCCGAGGCTCTGTTGATTGGCAACAAGAATATGAGTGAGGAGAAGAAGGAGATTCTGGATGAATTGTTGTTCCGTATGAATGCGGTAAAGACAGCGGAAGACAAGAAATACGTACTGATGAACGCGCCGAAAGATAGACTGGATGAAATTATAGCCGTACTTCCGGGTATGAAGAGCCCTACGGTGATGCCGTTGGCGCAAGAGGGCTGGTGCTCCGTACATACAGTGCTGGATGAAAAATGTTTCTGGGAGATTATCGGTAAATTGAAGACATTGGGAGCGGAAGGTATTCTGGTTTTGCCGATTGAAAAAATGATACTTTAAATGTTAATGGTATGAATTTAATTACTAATCCTGATAAATCTCAGTGGGCGGAATTGCTGAAACGTCCGGTGATGAATACGGAGAACCTTTTTGATACGGTACGGGCTATTATAGACCGTGTAAAAACGGAAGGTGACCGTGCCGTATTGGAATACGAAGAAAAATTTGATAAAGTGGCTCTGACCGCATTGGCTGTGACGGAAGCGGAGCAGGCGGAAGCGTCGGTAGGCGAGGAATTGAAAAAAGCCATTCGTCTGGCCAAACGGAATATAGAGACGTTTCATGCGGCACAACGCTTCGAAAGTAAACGGGTAGAGACTCAGCCGGGAGTTACTTGTTGGCAGAAGGCGGTTGCGATAGAGAAAGTCGGATTGTATATCCCCGGTGGAACAGCACCGCTTTTTTCCACCGTGCTGATGCTGGCAGTTCCAGCCAGGATTGCAGGATGTAAGGAGATAGTGCTTTGCACGCCTCCGGGCAAAGATGGAAAAGTACACCCCGCCGTTTTGTTTGCAGCTAAGGTGGCGGGAATAAACCGTATTTTCAAAGCCGGTGGTGTGCAAGCTATTGCGGCAATGGCTTATGGAACGGAAAGCGTGCCGAAAGTATATAAGATATTTGGCCCGGGCAATCAATACGTAACGGCTGCCAAACAGTTGGTGAGCTTGCGTGATGTAGCTATTGATATGCCCGCCGGTCCTTCGGAAGTAGAAGTGCTGGCGGATGAAACAGCCAATCCGTCTTTTGTAGCTGCCGACTTGTTGAGTCAGGCAGAGCATGGGGCCGACAGTCAGGCGATACTGGTTACCACTTCCCCGGCATTACAGCAGGCTGTGAAAGAAGAAGTGGAGCGTCAATTGGCTTTGTTGCCCCGTAAAGAGATTGCGGAAAAGTCTCTTGCCAATAGTAAACTGATTGTTGTGCGCAATATGGACGAAGCTATCGAACTGACCAATTCCTATGCACCGGAGCATCTCATTATCGAAACAGCGGATTATATGTCCGTTGCGGAGCGGGTGGTTAATGCCGGTTCGGTATTTTTGGGCTCTCTGACTCCGGAAAGTGCAGGAGATTATGCTTCGGGCACTAACCATACGCTGCCCACCAATGGCTATGCCAAAGCTTATAGCGGTGTCAGCCTTGATAGCTTTATACGTAAGATTACTTTCCAGGAAATTAAGCCAAAAGGGATACGCATTATTGGCCCTGCTATAGAGGAAATGGCTGCCAACGAGCATTTGGATGCGCATAAGAATGCGGTAACTGTCAGACTTGATAAATTGAGAGTTGAAAATTAAAAATCATACTTCATCATTGATAATTCATAATCCGTAAATTAACTCTTTCTGTCCATGAGAACCTTAGAAGAACTTACCCGACCGAATATCCGGCGTTTGAAACCTTACTCTTCGGCACGCGATGAATATAATGGCGCTGCCGCATCCGTTTTTCTCGATGCAAATGAAAATCCGTACAATATGCCGCACAACCGCTATCCGGACCCGATGCAACGGGAGCTAAAGAAAGAACTGTCGAAGGTAAAGAAAATCTCCCCCGAACGCATATTTCTGGGAAATGGCAGTGATGAGGCAATAGACCTTGTATTTCGCGCTTTTTGCGAACCGCGTATAGACAATGTAGTAGCTATAGACCCTACGTACGGCATGTATCAGGTATGTGCCGAAATAAATGATGTGGAGTACCGCAAGGTACTGTTAGACGAGGATTTTCAATTTTCGGCAGATAAGTTGTTGGCGGCTGCGGATGAACATACGAAGCTGATTTTTCTTTGTTCTCCCAATAATCCCACAGGAAACGATTTGCTTCGGAGTGAGATTGAGAAAATCATCCGCGAATTCGACGGGCTGGTGATATTGGATGAGGCTTATAACGATTTTTCAGAGGCGCCTTCTTTTTTGGATGAACTGGACAAATATCCTAATCTGATTGTACTGCAAACTTTCTCCAAAGCATGGGGCTGTGCTGCCATACGCTTGGGCATGGCTTTTGCTTCGCAGGAAATCATTTCGATTTTCAGCAAGATAAAGTATCCTTATAATGTGAACCAGCTGACTCAGAAACAAGCGATGGAGATGTTGTACCGTTATTATGAAATAGAGCGTTGGGTAAAAACATTGAAAGAAGAGCGTGAGAATCTGGAAAGCGAATTTGTGAAACTGCCTTGTACGGTGAAAATATTTCCTTCGGATGCAAACTTTTTTCTGGTCCGTGTGACGGATGCGGTGAAGATTTATAATTATCTGGTGGCTGAAGGCATCATTGTGCGTAACCGTAACTCCGTATCGCTTTGCGGAAACTGCCTGCGGGTAACGGTAGGTACGAGAAACGAGAATGAAAGGCTGGTTGAGGCGTTGGAGAAATATAAAGTATAAAGTAGTAGGGTATGAAGAAAGTACTTTTTATAGATCGTGACGGGACATTGGTTATAGAGCCGCCCGTAGATTATCAATTGGATTCGTTGGAGAAACTGGAGTTCTATCCGAAAGTAATGCGTAATCTTGGTTTTGTCCGTAGCAGGCTGGATTTTGAGTTCGTTATGGTTACCAATCAGGACGGGTTGGGTACGGCATCTTTTCCGGAAGAAACTTTTTGGCCGGCGCATAACCTGATGATGAAGACGTTGGAAGGTGAGGGAATTGCGTTTGATGATATTTGCATAGACCGTAGCATGCCCGAAGACAATGCGCCAACCCGCAAGCCGCGTACCGGTATGCTGACGAAGTATCTCGACAATCCTGAATACGATTTGGCAAATAGTTTTGTGATAGGCGACCGTGCTACGGATGTGGAGTTGGCTAAGAACCTGGGATGCCGTGCTATCCTCTTACAGGAAGATACGAATATGCTGAAACCGAAATCGGCCGGTGGTGAAGCTGCGTGTGAGGGCTTGGAGGACGTCTGTGTTTTGGCAACAAAGGATTGGGATAGGGTTGCTGAATTCCTTTTTGCCGGTGAACGGAAAGCGGAAGTGCGCCGTACTACGAAAGAGACGGATATTTGCGTGGCTGTAAATTTAGACGGTAACGGTCATTGTGATATTCATACCGGACTTGGTTTCTTCGATCATATGCTGGAACAGATAGGCAAGCATGGCGGCATGGATTTGTCCATTCACGTAAAAGGTGATTTGGAAGTAGACGAGCATCATACGATAGAGGATACCGCCCTCGCTTTGGGCGAGTGCCTGTATCGGGCATTGGGCAGCAAGCGCGGCATAGAACGTTACGGGTATGCACTGCCTATGGACGATTGTCTGTGTCAGGTATGTCTGGATTTTGGCGGACGTCCCTGGCTGGTATGGGATGCCGCGTTCAAACGCGAGAAAATAGGAGAGATGCCTACGGAAATGTTCCTGCACTTCTTTAAGTCATTAAGCGATGCAGCCAGGATGAACCTTAACATCAAGGCGGAAGGGCAGAATGAGCATCATAAGATAGAGGGAATCTTCAAAGCACTGGCAAGAGCCTTGAAGATGGCGGTGAAACGCGATATTTATCACTATGAATTGCCAAGCTCAAAAGGGGTGCTTTAGTGTTTGACTCGGACTGAGTCATTATTAACCGTCCGCAAACGAACAGGGGGAGTGTCCGATTTCGGACACTCCCCCTTGCGTAATACTTTCCTGCCTGCTTGGCACACTCTTTGCTTTTCTGTCAACGACAATTTTAAAGACCGAACATGAAAAAGAATATTTTACTTGCCGCTTGTTTTGGGATATCACTGTTTGCCTCGGCACAGAATGATACTTTGACGCACGAACGTGAAATCACTTTAGCGGAAGCCATTGCACTGGCGCGTACCCAATCTGTAGATGCTGCTGTGGCGCTTAACGAATTGAAGACAGCCTATTGGGAATACCGTACTTTCCGTGCAGACCTGTTGCCCGAAATAAATTTTACGGGAACATTGCCCAATTATAATAAGTCGTACAGCACCTATCAGAACTCGGACGGTTCCTATAGCTTTGTACGTAACAATACATTGGGGTTGTCCGGTGCACTTTCCATTGACCAGAACATTTGGTTCACAGGCGGTAAGCTGTCGCTGGCTTCTTCTCTCGATTACATCAAGCAGTTGGGCTCCGGTGGCGACAAACAGTTTATGTCCGTGCCCGTAAGCCTTGAATTGACGCAACCTATATTCGGCGTGAACAGTTTGAAGTGGAATCGCCGTATCGAACCTGTCCGGTACGCAGAGGCAAAGGCTGCCTTTATTTCGGCAACGGAGCAGGTAACGATGAAGACCATTACTTATTTTTTCGAGTTATTGCTGGCAAAGGAAGCGCTTGTTACTGCGCAGCAAAACAAAGCAAACTCAGACCGGCTTTACGAAGTGGCCATTGCCAAACGGAAAATGGGACAGATTTCGGAAAACGACTTGCTGCAACTCAAGCTGAACTCTCTGCAAGGCAAAGCCGATGTGACCGAAGCCGAAAGCACTTTGAACGCCAAGATGTTTCAGCTACGTTCGTTTCTCGGCGTGTCGGAGAGTGAGGGGCTGAATCCTGTTATACCTGCTTCCGTTCCTGGTATTAAAATGGACTACGACCGTGTTCTGAACAAGGCTTTGGAACGCAACTCGTTTGCCCAGAATATACGTCGCCGCCAGTTAGAAGCCGATTATGAAGTGGCTACGGCACGTGGAAATTTAAGGAGTATAGACCTGTTTGCCAGCGTTGGCTATACCGGACAAAACTATGAGTTCTCATCTGCCTATCAGGATTTGCTGGACAACCAGATTGTCAAGGTCGGTGTAAAAATACCTATCCTCGATTGGGGAAAACGTCGCGGCAAGGTGAGGGTAGCCAAGAGCAACCGCGAAGTGGTACTTTCCAAAATCCGACAGGAACAAATGGACTTCAATCAGGACATTTTCCTGCTGGTGGCAAACTTCAACAACCAAGCCCAGCAGTTGGAAATAGCCGAAGAGGCGGACCAGATAGCCGAAAAACGTTACAAGACCAGTGTGGAGACTTTTATGATTGGTAAAATAAGTACCCTTGACCTCAACGATGCGCAGAATTCCAAAGACGAAGCCCGGCAAAAACACATCTCCGAACTTTATTATTATTGGTATTACTTCTATCAACTCCGTAGCCTGACCCTTTGGGATTTTGAACGGAACATGGAGTTGGAAGCCGACTTTGAAGATATAATCAAAGGCTGATGCCGGCAGAAATTATGCCGATTTGTACGATTATAAAGGAAATAACAAAAAAATGGTGCAAATCTGTATGACCTGTGGCTAAAAAACTTACTTTTGCAAGTAACAAACTACAAAATACTATGATACTGATAGTCGATGATGATAGTGCCGTACGTTCTTCACTTAGTTTTATGCTGAAGCGTGCCGGTTATGAGGTAAAAACAGCACCGGGACCCCGTGAGGCAATGGATATAGTTCGTGCAGAATCTCCCGCACTGATATTGATGGATATGAACTTTACACTTTCCACTACCGGAGAGGAGGGGCTTACGTTGTTGAAACAGGTAAAGGTCTTCCGTCCCGATGTTCCCGTTATACTGATGACGGCATGGGGAAGCATCCAACTTGCCGTACAGGGGATGCAGGCGGGGGCTTTTGACTTTATTACCAAACCGTGGAACAATGCCGCCCTTTTGCAGCGTATCGAAACCGCCTTGGAACTGAGTGCCGCTCCGAAAGAAGTGCCGGAAGAGCAGGCGGAGGGTTTGAACCGCAGTCACATCATCGGCAAATCGCAAGGACTGATGGAGGTGCTGCATACCGTAGCCCGCATAGCCCGTACCAACGCTTCCGTACTCATTACCGGCGAGAGTGGTACAGGTAAGGAACTGATAGCCGAAGCTATCCATATCAACAGTCAGCGCACCAGACAGCCTTTTGTGAAAGTCAATCTCGGCGGTATCTCGCAGAGTCTGTTCGAGAGCGAGATGTTCGGTCATAAGAAGGGCGCTTTTACCGATGCAAGTGCCGACCGCATAGGGCGTTTTGAACTGGCAAACAAAGGAACTATCTTTCTGGACGAAATAGGCGACTTGGATTTGTCCTGCCAGGTTAAACTATTGCGTGTGCTTCAGGACCAGACGTTTGAGGTGCTGGGCGACAGCCGCCCGCGCAAAGTGGATGTGCGTGTTGTCTCCGCCACCAATGCCGATTTGCGCAAAATGGTTTCCGAACGCACATTCCGCGAAGACCTTTTCTACCGTATCAATCTGATAACCGTAAAACTGCCCGCCTTGCGCGAACGCCGTGAGGATATTCCCCTGTTGGCACGTCACTTTGCCGACCGTCAGGCTGCCGTAAACGGCTTGCCGCGTACCGAATTTTCAGCGGATGCGCTGAACTTCCTATCCCGGTTGCCTTATTCGGGTAATATCCGCGAATTGAAAAACCTGGTGGAGCGTACCATTCTTGTCAGTGGAAAACAAACCCTGGATGCTTCTGATTTTGAATCGCAGTACCAACGTCACGACGAACCTGCAAAAGCCGCAGATGGCACTTCCTTTGCCGGCATGACGCTGGATGAAATAGAACGGCAAACTATCCTGCAAGCCTTAGAACAGCATAAAGGCAATCTCAGTCAGGTTGCATTGGCACTGGGCATCAGCAGGGCTGCTCTATACAGACGGCTGGAAAAATATAAAATAGCGATTAGTGATTAGCGATAAGTGTTTAGTCATTTAAATCTTGACCGTTAGTCGTCGCTTACCAGCCCCTAATCGTTAATCACTACCCGCTAATCATTAACCCCTAACCCCTAATCGCTAATCGTTAATCACTAACCCCTAATCCCTACCTCACGTGCGTATTAAATTTTATTTTTTTATTCTTGTATTGTTTTTGCTTGGGCTGGGTGGAGCGTTGATATATCTGGCAGGCAAAATGCAGACCACGCATCTATATGTTGTGGAGGGTATTATTGTATTCATATTGCTCTATCTGGTGGTGTTCTATCGTAAGATTGTCAAGCCGATGAGTACGATAGGAAGCGGTATGGAGTTGTTGCGCGAGCAGGATTTCAGCAGCCGGCTCAGCAGGGTGGGGCAGTATGAGGCCGACCGTATTGTGAACGTTTTCAACCGTATGATGGAACAACTCAAGAATGAGCGTCTGCGTATGCGCGAGCAGAACCATTTTCTTGATTTGCTGATTCAGGCATCGCCTATGGGGGTTGTCATTATGACGTTGGACGGTGAGGTGTCACAACTCAATCCGATGGCTGTAAAGATGCTGGGCGTTCGTCTGGAAGAGGCGCAGAACAGGAAACTGGATAAAATTGATTCGCCTTTGGCGGAAGAGCTGGCATCCATTCCTAAAGAAACGACTTCCGTGGTGCGGTTGAACGATGCGAATATCTACAAGTGTACCCATTCTTCGTTTATAGACAGAGGGTTCAAGCATCCTTTCTTCCTGATAGAGCGCATGACGGATGAAGTGATGAAAGCGGAAAAGCGTGCATACGAAAAGGTTATCCGTATGATTGCCCACGAGGTGAACAATACCACTGCCGGCATTACCTCTACCTTGGATACGGTGGAGCAGGCGCTTTCTACGGAAGAAAATATGGAAGACATTTGCGAGGTGATGCGCGTGTGTACGGAGCGCTGTTTCTCTATGAGCCGTTTCATTACCCGCTTTGCCGATGTGGTGAAGATTCCCGAACCTACGGTAGCGCAGGTTCAACTGAACGAATTGGTATCCATGTGCAAGCGTTTTATGGAGGGAATGTGCAATGACCGTAACATTATTCTCCGCTTGGAATGCGACCCCGAAGTAGGGCAGGTGCGTCTGGATGCTTCGCTGTTCGAGCAGGTTTTGGTAAATATCATTAAGAATGCTGCCGAAAGTATAGAGAGCGCCGGAGAAGCGGCAGGCAAGCAGGGCGAAATAACGGTAAGGACCACTGCCCCCGCTCTTATAGAAATCGTAGACAATGGTCCCGGAATCAGCAAAGAGACCGAAGCTAAACTCTTCAGTCCCTTCTTCTCCACCAAGCCGAACGGGCAGGGGATTGGCCTGGTGTTTATCAGGGAAGTGCTGAGCCGTCACGGTTGTGCATTCTCCCTGCGCACATACAATGACGGATTGACTCGCTTCCGAATCTTGTTTAATTGAGAATTCCCAATTCTCAACTTCTGATTTTCCTCCATTCTTCTGCGTACTCATCCAATATCCGCTTGATTCCCTGGCCGATTGTAACATAATCGCTCTCGTTCAGATTGGCAAGGGAAGCACGTACGCTCCATTCGGGCCCGTCGAAGCCGCCACCGTTCAGAAGCACTAAAGATGTTTCCTGAGCAAGGCGGAATACTACGTTCAGCGGACTGTACGTTTTTTTGAGGTATTCCACAAATTTATCTCCATAGAACTTTTCGGCCCATACCAGCATGTCGATTTCCGTATAATAGCCTACCCGTAAAGGGTCTTCCACTAACGTAAACCCGGTATTGTCCCAAAGAGCCTGCAAGCGGCGCCGGATAATTTCCTGCATTTTCTGCTTGTAGCTGTTCTCTTTGTCCAGCAGGGCAAAGGCGGCGAATAAGCTCATCTGCATCTGTTGAGGCAATGAAAGTCCTGCCGTATGGTTCAAGGCTATCTGACGGCTGTCCGCTACCATGCGGTCTATGAACTTCAATTTTTCGGGATGCAGGGTCAGCGTGGCATAGCGGCGGTTGAGGGCTTCGCGCTTCTCTTTCGGCAATCGGGATATTTGTCTGTCGAATACATTGTATTCGTGCAGCGCTATGACAGCATTGCGCCAGCCGGTAGCGCCGAAATATTTGGAGAAAGAGTACACGCAAAGCGTATTGTACGGAATTTCTGCCATGAACGAGCGGAAATGCGGGCTGAAAGTACCGTACACATCGTCCGTAATAATCATCAGGTTGGGATTGTCTTCCTTTACGATGTTTACGATGCGCGCCATTGTTTCGGGGCTGAGCGTATAGCTGGGCGGGTTGCTCGGGTTGGTGACAAACAAAGCCTTTATGGCCGGATTTTTCAGCCGGTCTATATCCTCGTCACTGTATTGCCACAGATGCAGCCCGTCTTTGCTCATGCGGTTGGCATGCAACTCGGTCACCTTGAACCGGTAACGGTCCAGTTGGGGAATCTCTATATAAGGTGTAAAGGCGGGAACCATGAGGGCGATACCGTCGCCTTTGTCCAGCAGGAAATTCTCTTGCAGCGAATCGAAGATATAACACATGGCAGCCGTTCCGCCTTCGGTGGCAAACAGGTCGAAAGCTCCGCGAGGCGGACGGTTGTCGCACATTTCCTGATTCAGGTAGTCGCATACCAGCATTTCGGTGAATTGCAGGATGCGGTCGGGCACAGGATACTGGTTGCCTATGACGCTTTCCGCCCATTCGTGTACGAGGCTGTCGGGGTCGACGGCATGCTGCATCAGCATGTAGTGGTAGGTTTGTTCCAGCAGTTTGGCTCCGGGCTGGTAGGTATTGCTTTTGAGGAATTGCTCAAAGCGGGCGGCAATACCTTGTTTTTGGGGGATGCCGGCGATGCCTTCGGGGAGAAACATGACGTGACGGCATTCTTCCAATCCGAATTTTCCCAGAAGGAAAAAGGCTTCGCGTGGAGTGGTTGCAATCCAGTTGGGATTACCGCGCCCGGCGTTCAGCATGGTACGGGCGGTCTTTTTCAGGCTTTCATCTGCCATGTCGATAAGACGGTTTTTCAGTTCAAAGGGACTGATATTCTCCATCTTCTTTTCTAAAAGTTTTGTATCCATATAATCTGAAGTTTAGTTTTTAAAAAGCGTTATAATAAAAGTGACAGTCAGCATAAACTAATTCTAGGTATGCTAAAATCTATTCGTCCGATAATTGTTTTCAATTCGTCCGACAGCTGTTGAATTATCGCTGTCTCTTATACACATCTCCGAGCCCACGAGACCGAGGCTG
>ENA-UAMM01000507-UAMM01000507.1-human-gut-metagenome-genome-assembly--contig:-NODE-507-length-14268-cov-13.106241_pt1 | contig 14268 bp, 8 predicted proteins | sample MGYA00243284_ERZ654499 | MGnify/ENA primary metagenome ERZ654499 (study PRJEB26926, sample SAMN06164397) | human gut metagenome | biome: ENVO:00009003; feature: ENVO:2100002; material: ENVO:00002003... | reverse complement strand
TCCCTGCACCGCCCCGACAAAAATGCCTATCGCCGACGACAGCAGAGTCAATAAAAAAGCAAACGCAAACGACAGCCGAACCCCGTACAGCAGCCGTGCCGCAATATCGCGCCCCTCTTCGTCGGTTCCGAGCAGATGCCGTGCCGACGGCGGCGTCGGAAACGGCTCATTAAGCTCATAATCAACTGTATTGTACGAGAATTCTATCGGCGGCATAACCATAAAGCCCTCTGCCTCAATATTCCTGCGAATAAGCTCGTCTTTGTAATTTGCTTCGGTCGGAAAATCGCCCCCGAACCGTGCATCCGTATAAACTTTGGCAATCGGAAAAAAATACTCGCCCTGATATTTCAGGATAATCGGTTTGTCATTGGCGATAAATTCCGCAAACAAAGACAGGACGAGGATAAAAGCGAGCCCGAACACCGCCGCCTTTCCCCTCTTGTTCTTTATATACCTGTCAAACAGCATCCTGCGGAAACCTCTATCATTCAATCCAATACACTGCGTATTTTATATACGCAAAATATCGCCGCATCAACAGCTAAGTGCATTTATTCCGCAACATTTCCGCTTTCGGGAACTGTCGCAGCCTCCGATGCCTCATTCATTTTCTGAACATCCCCTGCACCCGGCGCAATCATATCCGCCGATACATCCCCTGCGCCCGGCACAACCGTATCTCCCGATACAACATCTGCCCCCGGCGCAACATTAACTCCTGACACATTTTCAACACCCGGAACAACCACTGCTCCGGTGGCATTCTCTGCGCCCGGAACAGCCGTATCCCCTGGCACAGCCTCGGCCTCAGATGCCGCATCTTCCTCCGGCGCGTCCGTTCCCGAAATGCCGCTGCTGCCGGGATTAAACGAACGGATTTCCCCGTTATCGTCCATCTCCAAAATCAAATCATCAGTCGGTACAAAAATATTACTGTCATGAATTCGGCTGCCGTTTCTCCTCTGCTCGGCATTCTGTACCGGCTGTTCTCGTACGGCATTCTGCTGACTCAATCGTCGTGCCTGTTCCTGTGCCTTGCGCAGCTTTTCCTGATAAGTGCGGCTCTTTTGCTTATACTCCGCATACCAGTCCTGATAGTTGGCGGCAATGTTGGAAATCTTGCTGCCGCGAATAACCGAATTATTAATCAGGTTTTGCTTCAGGCTCAACGCTTCGTCTGTTTTTAAATTCATATTGTCAATTGAATAACAGTAGTCCTGATACCGGATAAGCGTCTTGGTAAAATCGCTAGCCAGACAAATATTCGCATTAATCAGAAACTTGGGGCGTTTCCCTTTGCGAATAGCCAGGTTGACCAACTGGTCTTTGACAAAGTTTCCGTATCTGCCGCCGGTCATTCCCGCCAATTCGCGGATTGTGCTGACGCCCTGGATGATAATGTCGGTTTTGGCATTTTTATAACTTTCGGCAACAATATCCATATACTCCTGAAGTTTCCCAATAGCACATTTCGCCTGATCGGCATACGCCTTACGCTTTTCGTCTATTCCCCCGTTGGCAAGAGAATTGTCTTTCAAAGCGACCCATTCTTTTCTCGGCTTCAGGTTGCAGAATTCGTCATACATATAAATATCTGAGGGCAAATCCACATAAATCATATACACCTGCCCGGCTTTATCCCGGCTGAAATCCTCGCCGGCTTCGTCTACCACCGCCGGCGCCCCTTCTAACGAGACCCTCCGATTTTCAGCCGTTACCTTAATACCCTTCAGCGGCGACATTCCCGCCAGCATTTTGGCAACAGATTTCAAATCGCGGCTCTTCAGGCTGAGTATCCACTCCGTCAGCAGAGCATAAACGTTCTGTTCCACCGTCCGGTTTTTATCATAAACCGGCACCGTCTTATAGCTCTTAATGACGCAGCGGTCGGTATTCAGGCTCCCGCCTTTGATGCAGGTATTGAATCCCGGCATTGCATAAGTGCTGATGCCGTATCCGTTTTCCCACAGATAATCATACAGCCGGTTCTCCTCCAGACTGAAATAATCTAATCCGCCGTGTATAAAATCCCAGCTGTTGATAAATTCCGAATAAGCGCGGTTGCCGCTGGTCGTGCTCGTATAATCGACCTGATTAAAAATATCAATCATATTGCTGACCGTTTCGTTCTTTTTGACAAACGCGTTCGGATAAATCTCAAAATTGTTCAGGGCATAAAAACCGACCATCAAATCCCGCAGTTCACGGAAATTATGGTCGCGGATGCTGTTCAAAAACTGATATGACGGGAACTTCGGCAGCATAAAATAAACCAGATTGCCTTCCCTTTCCTCGCCGGCTTTCGCCCCCAGCGCCTTTATTTCGCTGTATTCTCCTTTCGGCTGGGGCAGAAATTCGTTTTTCTTAATCCCGATAAGGCCGGCAAACATCAGTACCATCGTAATAAAGAGCATGGCAAACGTCGACCTGAACGCAAAAAAGATAATAACGCCCAGCAGCAGCCCTACCAGCCAAGCCGCCGGAACTATCCCGATAAACGTGAGCCAGCTGGCCTTTTTCTCCAGCCATTCCTCAATAAACGTATCGACGTTAAACAGCGCAAACTGGTTAAAAAATACCACGACAATCAGCATTGTTACCAGCGCGCAAACGCCGTTCTGCAAATCCTTGGAAAAAGACAGCAGCAATATCAGGACAAACGAAAAGGCAAATATGCCGCCCAAAATAAATAACACAGCCTGATTAAAGGTTCCCCCCTCAATCAGCTTGCCGTTTATGGAATAGATAAACATCGCAAAATCTATTGCAAACAGCAAAAAGATATAAAACACCCGCAGCATTTTGTCATAAAAACGGTTGGCATCTCCCGACCAGCTGGCAAAACGGCTGGAACGGCTTTTTTTTCTCAAAACCAAAGGCTGGTTCACCCCTTCGCTCATAGTACCCTCTGCAAAAATTAAACTTTACTCTAAAATACACGCCATTGCTAAACAAAAACTTAACCAAAGAAAAAATCACACTTTTTTTCCAAAAACTTTCTGCTCCACCCCCTCTCCCGCATTTTCTGCCTCCTCGTCTTCCCCCTCCTGCCCTCCTCTGTTTTTACCGCTTCTCCCTTCTCCGTCTTTACCGCTTCGCCCCTCATCTATCTTCACTCCTCCCCCGCCTGTTTTCAGCTCCGGCCGCTCTGTCCCGTCTTTTTACTTCACCCGTTCTGCTCACGTTTCCTGTTTTCCGCACCCCAAAAATCCACCCGTTCCCATTTTTTCGTCTTAATCGCACCGTAAACCTGACGATAACTCTTGAATTTTTGAAAACAGCTGTTATAATCATAGACAGTTTGCGGCAATGCTGCAGGCTCTGATACGAAAAGCCGTATGAAATAGATATATTGGACCCGGGGGCGGTACCCGGCACCTCCACCAGTTTTTTACGGGGGTGAAACAGGTTTGACAGTGTATAGTAAAGATATGTGGGCTGTATTCGGCAAGATACCACCGTTATCGGTTCAAATCAAATAAACGCAAATGATAATTTTGCACCTGTTGCCGTAGCTGCATAAGGCAAAGCAACAAAATCAATTCTCCAGGCTATGGTTAGCCCGGAGTGGGGAAGGAGCCGCCCAGCAACAGAACGGCTCATTTTGTTGTAATTGGCATTAGCGTGGAAAAACCGGAAATGACGGAATTCGTAAACGAAATAAACTATGACAAACTGATTGAAAAAGCTCTCAAACAAGTCGTCGTGGAAGCGTTAAAAATCGCTGAAACACAAGGGCTTCCGGGCGAAAACCATTTCTATATCACTTTCAGGACCAATCACCCCGGTACCATTATTCCGCGAGACCTGCTTATTCAGTACCCTGACAGTATGACGATTGTTCTCCAGCACCAGTATTCGAATTTGGAAGTCGGAACCGATTCGTTTTCGGTAGAACTGAGCTTCGGCGGCCGTCCGCAAACTCTGGTCGTTCCTTACGAAGCCATCACCTACTTCGCCGACCCTTATGCCAAATTCGGCTTAAGCTTCTCTTTCTACGAAAATGGCGACGTCCACGCGCTTGATGACATTGAGCCGGAAAAGAAAGTATCCGGCGAAACAGCCCAGATTATCTCCTTTGACAGTTTCCGAAAGAAACAATAATGCGCAAATTTTCCGTAATCATCGCCGGACGCCACGCAACAAGCATCTCGCTGGAAGATGAGTTCTATGCAGCGCTCTGCGCTCTTGCCGCCGAACGCAATATGACGCTTAACAAGCTGGTAACCGAAATTGACGGCACCCGTACGACACCAAACCTCTCATCGGCACTCCGGCTGTATGTCCTGAAAAGCCTGCTCGAAAAGCTCAAATCAGCCCAGGCCTAGCCTCGCCTAAATCATGCGGTTTCCCCAGCAACAGCAATATTCAGTCATCGCAACCCGGTTGCCGCCTCCCTCATCATCAAAATAAAACCACGACGATTCCCGGCTGCGGCAATATCTATTTGCTGCATCCCTGCTTAAAGCTGCAATGCCTTAAAATCTTCATCCGTAAAAATATCAAAATCTCCATCTTCGAAATCGTCATTCCCCGCAATGCCATTCTCCGACGCACCATTATTCTCGACACCATTATTCGTCGCGCCATTACCTGTAGCATCCTTCCCCACCGCACCATTCTCCGCAACATCGCTCTTTTCTGCACCATTCTTCTCCGCGCGATTACCCGCAGCATCATTTCCCGCTACACCATTATTCACCGCACTATTTTCCACAACATCACTACCCGAAGATAATACTTCGTCGGCCGAACCATCCGCATTATTTTCCTGCTGTTGATTTAAAAAGCTAGCCAGGCCGCCTGCTGAAGCCCCGCTTTTTTCCAGCATTTCTGTCTGATTTTGCAAAGCTGCGCCGCCGGAGCGCTGTTTAGCTTCAAAATGCTCCTGCACTGGCACATTCTTCGCCCCGACCCGAGATTCATTCTCCGTTGCCTCAAGCGTCACCTTCCCGGGTTCAGCTGCTGTACCGACTGTTTTATCGGCAGAGGCGCCTTTCCGTTTAAACCCTTTCTTTCTTTTTTTCAAATCTTCTTTCACCTGCTCGATTTTGACGTCCCTGTCGATTTTTTCATTATAATTTTCACTTTTCGGACGCGCAGCCTCTGCTTTTTCTTCTTCCATCTTCTTCTTTGCCGCCGTTATTTCATCAATAACCGCCTGCGGAATATAATCCGTCTTCCCGCTCTCGACCGCTTTGGTTACAAATTCAAATTTCGCCGCCTTATACTTGGCCTCATACCAGGTCAGAATATCTTCCGGCTTAACGCCCTGGCTTATCGGATAATACGCCGCTCCGCCCGCAACTGCACATAAAAGAAACAATATCCAAAACGGATGCCGCAAAATAAACAGTAGCATAAAAATCGGAAATGTAATAATGGTAAGGATAATATAAAAAAACTTAAATATCCCGCTTCTTTCTTTTGTTTCTGCCATAACACCCCTGCCTTTTTCCAGCCGGCATACAACCGCCGAAATGAATACCATTCACTCTTGAAGAGCCGATTACTGTCCCCGGCTCCTTTTTCCCCAATATAACGTTTTTTGCTTAAAACATCATTAACGCACATAAAAAAACGCCCTTGCCGATAACACTGTCCCCGCCCCTTGTGCCGCAGCAAAACGCAATAATGCAGTTTCAACAGTTGTACGCCTTGCCGGCCCGGATATCATTCATCGGCAAAATGCCACTTGCCGTCAACACCGTCCTTAATGCATTTCCGCTTGTCAAACTCCGGTTTCAGCTGATAGACGGAACCGAAACGGGTCGCGTTATAATAGGCATTAATAATATCCCTGTCCACATAATGCACGACTTCCGGCCGGCCGCTCTCATCGGAAAATTTGTTAAAATAGCTTTTCCCGTAAACAAACTTCGGCCTGAGTTTCAATATCAGAGCGTTAATATCCGGTTTAGGCTTTATTCCCGTCGCATCGCCAACCACGTCAAGCTGGCCGATAAGCTGCCAATAATAAGCCGGATCTTTGCCAAACAGATTATACATCATTCCGTCGCCGTTAAACACATAATCGCAAGGGCTGATATTGCGGGCAATATAGTCGGGAAGATATTTCCGTTCAGGCTGCATGGCAATAACTTCGCGCTGGAAAATAAGCGTATTGTAGAAAACCCAATACAGCCCCGCAATCACCAGCCAGATAACCGCCCGGCATTTCCGCTGCAAAAGCCCCAAGGCCGGCACGCCGCACAGCGCCGCAAAATATACCAGCATCCAGAAATAATACGAATACGGCGAAAAATAAAACTTGCGCTGTACAAATTCCGTTACAAACAGCAACGCCAGAACTATCCAATAACGGTTTTTGCAAACCACTGCCGCCGCCGCACCAAAAAATCCAAGCCACATCAACACTGCCATATACGGTGGAAAATCGACAATGCGGGTCATCTCAAACCCCTGCACCAAATTCAGATTAAACGTATAGTTTGAAGCATAATATAACGCCGCCATATCATAGTAGCACAAATACCCCCAAAACGCCGCCGCACCGGCCAGAGGGAAAACCAGCGCCTTTGCCATATCCGCCGTTTTTATCGCCCTCTTATGCCAGAAATAAAGCCCGGTAACGCCCAAAACGGCCAGCGGGAACAACGCTTTCTGCGCAAACAAAAACGAAATGAAAAACCATGCAAACGCCGCAATCAGATGAAACGGCTTCTGCCCCTTCAGATACCTAAAGTAATAATAAATTCCCGCTGTCAGACAGAAAATCATATAATTGTCGGGGCGAAAATCAACTGCGTAAAGCTTATATCCCGGTGCGGCAATCACTGCCGCCGCTGCCAGCCCCCACAGCTTGTCGCTTAAAAATTCAGCGCTGATACGGTAAACATAAACCAGCGATTTCAAGAAGACCAACAGCGAAATCAGACAAACCACTTCCGTAACCGTCGCATTATATGCAAACAGATTAACCAGCGGAGCAAACAAATACCACATCAGCGGATTATGATGCTGAAAAAAGTCGCGATACGGCACCTGCCCCTGCGCAATGAGAAAGCTTGAATGAATATGCTCGATATTGTCGCCGTTCTGCGTCGGCACATGCGCCGTCATCATCGCATACAATACAGCCACGGCAATCAAGTCTGCCCACAGTGCGGCCTCGGCTCCGTATTGCTTCCAATATGTTACGGCCTTGCCTATTCCGGCTTTGACCTTTTCCTTCAGTTCCATTCCCTGCTCCGTCATTTTCTGTTTCCATTCCGGTTTTCCGGCACCGCCAAATACTGCTGTGTACTCTGCCCCGGCTTTCAGCTATTGTCAAGTGCCCCGTATTCCGCCTTCTTCAGATACCGCAACGGGCAGAAACGCCTGTTCCTGCCCAATATGCCTTAATGCCGGCCATCAGAAAAAGCCGTCTTTTCGTGGTTGACTGCAGCCTTGCAACCGCCCGTCAGCTTACCGCCACTTCTTTACGGCCCTGATATTGCGCTGATAGACCTCGCTCGGTTCCATATCCTCAATATCGACAGGCAGCCGGCTCCGCCAGTTCGGATACTTGTCAATATCCGTTCCCGGCAGGTTCTGTACCTTCATCGACTGGAAAATGTCTTCCGGCTGCAACATAAAGACTTCGCTGTTCGTTTTCGACATATACGCATGAACCGCCTCTTCAATCCCTTCCGGATAACCGTCGCCATACAGATAATCGGATTTCCTCCATCTGTCTTCCGGCCAGACGCCCTCGCTGTCCAAAGCCTGCAGCAGCAAACGGCGTTCATGCTCACGCCAGCGGTAGCCCCCTTGAGCTTCCTCGTCCGTAAACAGCCCCAAATCTTTCATAATGCCGATTTCCGTACCGTACCACCAAGCCTTGAGCGGCGGCATATCATGCGTTCCTACCGATGCAAAATATTTGCGCTCGTATTCGGACGGCATTTTCAGCGTCCCGTTATCGTCTTTTCTTTCTACCCACAAAACGCCCAGCGAATAGATGTTGCGTTCTGCCAGCATTTCTTTGAACCCGTCCGCAACATTGCCGATGCATTCGCCGACCACCACGCATTTGTTCAAATAGCTCTCCAGCGCCAGAATATTGAACATATCCTTGACATTATAAGCCAGATAGGTTCCTTCATTGCCGTCGTCCGGAATCAGATACAAACGCGACAGTCCCATCACATGGTCGATTCTGACCGCACCGGCATAGCGCATATTCGCCCGCAGAATGCGGATAAACGGCTTGTAGCAGCGTTCCTTGAGCTCAAACGGATTAAACGCTCCCAGCATCCACTTTTGTCCGGTCGGAAAATAATTGTCCGGCGGAGCGCCCGCGCCGCTGCCCTGCATATAAAGATACTTGTCGCCCCAGACTTCGGCGCTGTCTTTGGAAACGCCGACCGGAAGGTCGCGGTACAGCCCAAGCGCAAGGTTGCGTTCCTTAATTTTTCGCTCCACCATTTTCAGCTGGCGGTCGGCTTCAAATTGCAAAAACTTAAAGAAATCGATTTCATACAGATGTTCCGCCGCAAACTTTTCCACACCGCTGCCCAAAGAAGAACTCAACGCATCTTCCCAGTCTTTGGAAGCCTGATTGCAGACCTTGCTCTTTTCTTCGGAAATGGTCTGAAAAACCGCCAGCCGGTGCAATTCGCCGGTATCCGCCGCCTTAAATGCCTCAAACTCTTTGTAATAATCCGTTCCCTCGTTCGCCTTAAGCCGTGCGAAAATATTGCGCAGCGCCTTTATTTTGGCGTTATAAATTGCCGTATAGTCAATATTCTCCTTTTCCTTGGCAAACCAAATCGCCTGGCCGTCCTTGTCGCATTCCTCATAAAACGGAACTTTCTCAACATCAATATAAATCGGGTTCAAAAACAAACGGCTGGTCGAAGCATACGGACTGGCCGATTCCGGACAGTCGTGCAGCAAAACGTTCAGCGGATTAAGCCCGATGACGTCGCCGCCGCTGTTGGCCAGAATATCCACCATGCTCTCCAAATCCGTAAAATCGCCGACACCCCAGTTCCGGCGGCTCTTCAGCGAATAAAGCTGGATTGCAAAACCGAACAGTTTTCCTTTGCCTTTCGTATCAAGGCCGTAGCACTCTTTCGGCGCAATTGCCAGCAGCGTTTTGTACTCGCCGCGCGACGTTTTGATTTTAACGTCGTAATATCCCGGCGCCAGCCTGTCCTGCAACGCCGCCGCCAGCCGGACATACGCCGTATGCCCTTCCTCGCGCCGTTCCTGTTCTGAAAAATTCACTGCCAGACAATTGAAATCTCCGTTCCCTTCCGGCGCATACGACACCTCGATTTCGCCTTTCGCTTCGTCTTCGCTCAAAACGAGATCAAAGCCCTGTTCGTCAACAGTCATGACATAGACGGATTCCGCCGCTTTTTGCCACCGTCTTTTTTCCAGACGCTCCAGCGATTTCCGGATTTCTTCGTCGTTTTTCGCTCCGTATCCCAAACTCTCAATAAAAAAGCGCAAAACGTCGTCGCCGACCACGCTGGTTTTAATTGTGCCGCAGCCATACGTGAAACTGGTGCTGATTCCCAGTTTCTCCGCAAGCTCCTTCAAAAGTTCATTCATTATCGTCTCCCTACTTTTTTATCTCAAAACAAAGTACCGACCACGCCGGAACCCATATCTCCGCCCCCGCCGCAACATCGTCTGCCTCAAACCTGCCGGAGCTGTCCAACAATAAATTCCATTTATAGGATTTTTTGATATTTGGCAACTTCCATTTTAAGTTATTAGCATGCGCATTGAGGATGACCATAAACATTTTGTCGCGCGCTGCAACCATATACGACAAAGACTTCCGGCTGATTTGATACCAATCGCCGCTCGTAAACTCGCTGCCTTTTTCCGTAAACCAAGCCAGGTCTTTAATTCCCTGTTTGTTGTCCGCCGCCATACCGGTAAAAAATCCCTTGCGGTTAAAAATTCCCATTTTCCGCCGCAGCCGGATAAGGTTCTTCACAAAACGGACGTTCGCGATTTCCTCATTGCCGATGGCGTCCCAGACCATATACGAAATAATATTGTCCTGGCAGTAAGCATTGTTATTGCCGAACTGCGTATTCAGAAACTCGTCGCCGGAACGGATAATCGGCGTGCCGAAAGAAAGCAGCAGCGTACTCATCATCGCCCGCTGGCGCAGCTTGCGGTTTTCCGTAATTTCCTTGTTTTCCGTAAATCCCTCAACCCCGGAATTATAGCTCCAGTTTGCGTCAGTCCCGTCCCGGTTGTCTTCGCCGTTCGCATAGTTATGCTTATGGTTGTAACTGACCAAATCGTTCAGCGTCATGCCGTCATGTACGGTCAGATAGTTAACAGTGCTCCATATTGTTCTGCGGCTCGGCCCGAAAATATCGCTCGAACCGGAAAGACGGCTTGCCAGTTCCCCAACCTGTCGTTCATCTCCCCGCCAAAAACGTCTGGTAACATCGCGGTAACGGTCGTTCCACTCCATGCTCCCCGGAGGAAAGGCCCCTAGTTGGTACCCACCGATACCAACGTCCCACGGTTCCGCCGCGATTTTAACCAACTGTAACACTTCGTCCTGACGCAAAGACATCAAAAAACCGCTGCTCTGGCTGAACTCTTGCTTCACCCGCGCCAGTGACGTCGCCAAATCCAAGCGGAAACCATCCACATGCATTTCCTCCACCATATAACGCATGGAGTCCATAACCAGCGTCAGCACATACGGATTCTGCAAATTAAACGAAGCCCCGCAGCCGGTACTGTCGTAATAGTAACGTTTGTTAGTTCCGTCGAGCGTATAATAGCTCTCGTTGTCTATTCCGCGGTAACAAAGCGTCGGCCCCAGATGATTGCCTTCCAGCGTATGGTTGTACACCATATCCAGAATAACCTCCAGCCCGCTTTCGTGAAACCGCTTAACCATTTTCTTAAAATTGTTGATATCAGCACTAACCATATAGCTCGGTTCCAAAGCAAAGAAGTTCAGTGTTTCGTATCCCCAGAAATTGTCTTTCAAACCGGCATTGCGTTCCGCCATAAAAGCATTGACAGGCATCAGTTCCACAGACGTTACGCCCAGCCATTTCAGATACCCGCAGACACTCCTGCTTGCCAGCCCCGAAAATGTGCCCCGCTTGGCATCCTGAACTTTGGGGTGCAGTTTGGTATACCCTTTGACATGCAATTCGTAAAATACCGTCTTTGCCGGGTCAACTTGCGGCGGAACATCGCCTTCCCAGTCAAAATCGCCGTTGTCCACAACCACCGACTTCGGAACATACGGTGCGCTGTCAAGCGTCGAAAACGACAAGTCTTTGTCCGGGCTTTCGGTATCATAACCGAAAATCGCCTTATGCCAGATGAGCCTGCCGATAAGTTTTTTCGCATACGGATCAATCAGCAGCTTGTTCGGATTGAACCGCCGCCCTTTTGCCGGCTCATACGGTCCGTAAACGCGGTAGCCGTAAACCTGTCCCGGCGTTACCCCTTCAAGGTAAATATGCCAGATGTTGTTTTCGCGCACCGGAAGTTCGTAGCGAGCCGTTTCCTTAACGCCGCTCTTGTCAAACAGGCACAGTTCGACCTTTGTTGCTCCCGCCGAAAACAGGGCAAAATTAACGCCCCATTCATCAACCGTTGCTCCCAACGGATACGCCCGTCCTTCCCATACTCTGATATCTGGCATTTGCCCTCCCGTATCTTTTCAAAAACACTCTTTCCGCCAGCCCCATAAATCGAAACCGGCGGAAAGAAAACCCGTCACCGGATTAATACCTGATATGCTTCAACACAATGGTCGAAAGCGGCGGCAGCGTCAATTCAATCGAATGCGGGCGTCCGTGCATTCCTTCGTCAGAAGCAATCAGTTCGCCCTCGTTCTTAACGCCGCTTCCCCAGTAGTTCTTATCGTCGCTGTTAAAGATTTCCTGATAAGCGCCGCTGTCCGGAACGCCGATTTTAAACCCGTGCCGCACTACCGGCGTAAAGTTGCTGATAACAATCATATAGTTGTTGTAGTCATGGCCGCGGCGGATATAGGAAATCACGCTGTCGTTCGCATTGGCATGGTCTATCCATTCAAACCCCTTGCCGTCAAAGTCTTCTTCATAAAAGGCGGAATTGCCTTTGTACATCAGGTTCAAATCCCGGACGCAGTTCTGCATTCCCTTATACATCGGATACTGCAAGAGATGCCACCTCAGGCTTTCATTGGCATTCCATTCCCAGTCCTGCCCGAATTCGCATCCCATAAACAAAAGTTTTTTGCCCGGATGCGTCCACATAAAGCCGTAATAAGCGCGAAGATTTGCAAACTTCTGCCACTCGTCTCCCGGCATTTTGCCCAGCATTGACCCTTTGCCGTGGACAACCTCGTCATGCGAAATCGGCAGAATAAAGTTTTCATTAAACGCATACAGCAGGCCAAACGTCAGTTTCCCGTGTTCGTACTTGCGGTAAATCGGATCTTTGCTGATGTAGTTCAGCGTATCGTTCATCCAGCCCATGTTCCATTTATAGCCGAACCCGAGCCCGCCCATAGACGTCGGACGCGAAACCATAGGCCATGCCGTCGATTCTTCTGCACAGGTCATAATCCCCGGGCAGGTGCCGTAACACAGTTCGTTCATCTTGCGAATAAACGCAATCGCTTCCAGGTTTTCATTGCCGCCGTAGATATTCGGAATCCACTCGCCGGCCTTGCGCGAATAGTCCAGATACAGCATTGACGCCACCGCATCGACGCGCAGCCCGTCAATATGATATTCTTTCAGCCAGTACAGTGCGCTGGAGCACAAAACGTTGCTGACTTCCGTTCTGCCGTAATTATAGATTTTCGTTCCCCAGTCTTTATGTTCTCCTTTGCGCGGGTCTGCATGTTCATACAGGTGTGTCCCGTCAAACTCAATCAGCCCGTGCCCGTCTTTCGGAAAATGTGCCGGAACCCAGTCCATAATCACGCCGATATTCGCCTGGTGGAATTTGTCAATCATATATCTGAAGTCGTCGGGCGTACCGAAACGCGATGTCGGCGCAAACAGCCCCGTAACCTGATATCCCCACGACCCGTCAAACGGGTGTTCGCATACCGGCAGAAATTCAACGTGCGTAAAGCCCATGTTCATCACATACGGCACCAGCGTATCGGCCAGCTCACGATAGGTCAAAAATTCCGAACCGTTTTCCCCTTTTCTGCGCCACGAACCGAGATGAACTTCATAAATGCTCGTCGGACGGTCAAAGCTGTTATAAGCTTCGCGATACTTCATCCACTCCCCGTCATTCCACTTGTAGTGGTTGAGGTCATAAACGACAGACGCCGTCTTCGGGCGTACTTCGGCATAAAATGCCATCGGGTCGCTTTTCGTCAGAATATAGCCTTCCTGCGTTTTAACTTCATACTTATAGAGTTCGCCCTCGCCGATATTCGGAATAAAGATATCCCATACGCCACAGTTGTAATGTTTGCGCATAACGTTGACGCGGCCGTCCCAGTTGTTAAATGCACCAACAACCGATACCCGTTTCGCGTTCGGCGCCCAAACCGAAAAGCCGACGCCTTTCACCCCGTTGATTTCCATCAGGTGTGCACCCAGTTTTTTATAAAGGTCCAGATGGTTGCCTTCCGCAAACAGATACTCGTCTATATCGCCCAAAATAGACGGGAATGAGTAAATATCCTCTTCAACATACGTTTCGTTTTTATCATTGGTAATTTTAAATTTATGCGTAAAATTGTCCGTATTTGTAACCCCGAGGTTTATTTGGTAAAAACCTCTCTTGTCCAGCTTGGCCATCAGCCCGAGCGAATTGCCGTTTCCGTCCAGCAGTTCGATTGACTTTGTATTCGGCTTGTAAGCGCGGATATAAACTTCTTTGCTCCCCTTGTCCCGATGAATGCCCAACACAGCCATGACGTTTTCATAATCGCCGTTTATAATGCAGTCCATCTCTTTTTTTGAAAGTAAATTTTTCATATTCTCCCCGTTGCAGGAACTCAAAACCGCAAAGCTCTGCGGCTGTCCGTTATTCTCAGATTTGACAGTTTGTTTTTTAACTGTGTCGGCCATAACTATAACTCCAAAATAAAAACAAAAAATAGGTTACGTTTTATGTATAAAAACAAAACAAATAAATTGCAAGAAAATTGTCATTCTTTTTTTACTTTTTCCGTCGGTATTTTTCTTTTAAAATCAATATGGTTATGTTTTAAAATGCATTTCCGGCAAGCGGTATGGAAAAAAGTTTTTTTCCGTCTGTTTTCCGCTCCGTTTCGCCATACGTTTTGTCTCTGTTTTTTTA
>ENA-UAMM01000452-UAMM01000452.1-human-gut-metagenome-genome-assembly--contig:-NODE-452-length-14969-cov-4.699678_pt1 | contig 14969 bp, 9 predicted proteins | sample MGYA00243284_ERZ654499 | MGnify/ENA primary metagenome ERZ654499 (study PRJEB26926, sample SAMN06164397) | human gut metagenome | biome: ENVO:00009003; feature: ENVO:2100002; material: ENVO:00002003... | reverse complement strand
CGAGATCAGCCTCGGTCTCGTGGGCTCGGAGATGTGTATAAGAGACAGCTCTGGATGTCTGCACCAAACAAATTTCCGGTTCCGTTCCCGACAATGCAACCGCTGCCGACACCGTTATTGCCTATGAACCGATTTGGGCTATCGGCACCGGCAAAACGCCGACCCCGGCCGATGTTGAAGAAGTTCACGCCGCTGTCCGCAAAGCTCTGGCCAAAAAGCTGGGCAAAGCTCAGGCCAACAAAATGCGGATTTTGTACGGCGGTTCGGTTAAACCGGGCAACGCCAAAGAATTTTTGTCTCTGCCTGATGTTGACGGAGCCCTGATTGGCGGTGCCAGCTTAAAAACAGCTGACTTTTTGGGTATTGCCAAAAACGCCGGTTGCTGTTAATATCGGTCAGATTTTGAAATTTAGGACAATTTAATTTGGGATGCGAAAGGATTAAATAATGGAAACAGTTTTATTGGTCGTCCATTTGTTGGTAGCCATCTTTTTGGTCAGTGTTATTCTGATGCAGCGCTCCAGCGGCGGCGCATTGGACGGTTTGGGCGGCGGCAGCGGTGCCAACAGCATTTTGAGCGCCCGCGGCACCGGCAACTTTCTGACCAGACTGACAGCCATTCTGGCGACAATATTTTTTATCACCAGCCTTTCGCTGTCGCTGCTGTACAAGAGCGGCGAACCTAAAGCCACCTCTATTCTGGAAAGCGCTCCCGCCGAGCAAAGTGTTCCCGACGTTCCTTCCGCTCCGGTCGCGGCAGAATAGCGAAAATGACTAATCTCCAAAAAATAAAGGCACCTTTTCCCGAAGGTGCCTTTGTCACTTTTAAATAAAGGTAAATTAAATGACTAATACGATGAATTCTCAACCGAAATTTATTTTTATTACCGGCGGTGTCGTGTCATCGCTGGGAAAAGGGCTGGCCTCGGCTTCGTTGGCTTCTCTGTTGCAGTCACGCGGTTTCAAAGTCCGTCTGCGCAAGCTTGACCCTTATTTGAATGTCGATCCCGGAACCATGAGCCCTTATCAGCACGGCGAGGTTTTCGTAACCGATGACGGCACCGAAGCCGATCTTGACTTGGGGCACTATGAACGCTTTTCAGGCGTGCCGGCCAAAAAAACCGACAGCATTACCACCGGCAAAATCTATCAGCGCGTGATTGACAAGGAGCGTCACGGCGATTATCTCGGGGCGACCATTCAGGTTATTCCCCACGTCACCAACGAAATAAAAGACTTTATTCTTTCAGATGTTACCGATGAAGATTTTGTGCTCTGTGAAATCGGCGGAACCGTCGGCGATATTGAGGGGCAGCCTTATTTGGAAACGATTCGCCAGGTGGCTTATGATTTGGGACGCGACCGCGCAATGTTTATTCATGTCACGCTGCTGCCGTTTATTCCGACCGCAGGTGAATTAAAAACCAAGCCGACCCAGCATTCGGTAAAAAAACTTCAGGAATACGGCATTCAGCCTGATATGCTGCTCTGCCGCACCCAGATGGATATCCCTCAGAACGAAAAACGCAAAATCGCCTTGTTCTGCAATATCCGTGAAGAAAACGTCATTGCGGCCAAAGACGCCGCCAATATCTATCAGGTTCCGATTGCCTATTCCAAAGAGGGCATGGATACTCAGGTCTGCAAACATTTCGGCATTGATTGCGACAAACCGGCAGATTTAAGCAAATGGGAAAAAATCGTTGATATCATTGCTCATCCGGAAGGTGAAGTGAGAGTGGCCGTTGTCGGGAAATATACCCAGCTGCTCGAAGCTTATAAATCGCTGGGCGAAGCTTTGAGCCACGGCGGCATAGCCAATCGTTACAAAGTCAAAATCAAATGGATAGATTCGGAAGATATTGAAAAAGACGGTGCCGCCGCTCACCTGAACGATGTCAGTGCGGTTTTGGTTCCGGGCGGTTTCGGCTCCCGCGGCACCGAGGGCAAAATCAAGGCGATTGAATATGCCCGCGAAAATAATCTGCCGTTTTTGGGAATTTGTTTCGGAATGCAGATGGCCGTCATTGAAACCATGCGCCACCTGGCCGGCATCAAAGACGCCAATACCACCGAAATTGCCGGCGGCAGCTGCACTCCGGTTGTCGGTCTGATGACCGAGTGGGATAAAGAGGGGGCTAAACAAATTCGTACCAAAGACGGCGATCTGGGCGGAACCATGCGTCTGGGAGCTTATGAAAGCATACTGGCTCCCGATTCTCTGGTCCGCCGCATTTATGGCTGCGACAGAATTTCCGAACGTCACCGTCACCGTTATGAGGTCAATATCAGCTATGAGCCGGTTTTGAATAAGGCCGGTATGCGTATTGTGGCCAAATCTCCGGACGGAAAACTCCCTGAAATTGTCGAACGGCCGGAACATCCCTGGTTTGTCGGGGTTCAGTTCCACCCTGAACTGAAATCAAAACCGTTTGACCCGCATCCGCTGTTTGTTTCGTTCATTCAGGCGGCAATCAAGAAAAGCCGTCTGCTGTAAGACGGGAAAAGGCTCCTTCGGGAGCCTTTTCTTTTAGTTGGAAGTTTAGAAAAAGAGCTTGTTTTTGTCTAAACACTATGTTATATCTCAACCGAAAAATAATTATTAATTAACTTAAATTATTAGAAAAATGAGTCAGAATTTAACCCTGCGCCAAGCCGCAAAGAAAATTTACGAGGAAAATTCCCTCCGTGTGTCAACCTGTTATGAACTTGAAAATCTTCAGGAAATCAATGTGATATTCATACCGGGCGATGCTCCGGCTTATGTTAAGGAAGTTGCCGCTCAGTTGGAACGGCATGTTCGTTTGAAATATCCCGACTGCTGTCCCGTAACGCTTTCAATACGGGAAATGTCCGTTTCATCCTTAAAAAGCGGTCATTACGATGAAATTTATGCTGGCATGGAAAAAGAACTCCGTCGATTTGACAGCTTCTCTTCCCGTCTGGGCAAGGCTGAAGCCGTTGTGCTCGCCGATGCCCGTACCATCGTTGAAATGCTGCTCCTTTACGGAAACAAAAAGCAGGACAGCGGTGAAGATTTTGTTCCCCGCTATTTTCTGGATGTTAACGCCTATATGCGGAACGATGAAAATCCGGGAGGCGGAATTTCGCGTTATGCCGATATTGCACCTGAGGCATTGCAATCTTATATGCCTTATCTGCTGAAGCGGATTGCACCTGCCGAATGCCTGATTGCTTATGCCGGCGGTTATGAAAGCTGGATTGATTTGGTTTATGCCTGGCATGAAATCAAACGTCGGCACGGTATTTTGCCCCGTATTATATACGTTGATGACTTATGCCGCTGGACGTCTATGGAATATTCGGACAAGATTTTCCGCAAGTTTGAAAAGTTCCTGTCCCGTCTGAAAGTCAAAATGCCGGCTCAAAAGCTTCATTCCTCATTGCCGCAGCTGATAATCAACAGCTTAAACGATTGCTCGGGAATAGCTTTCCTGCCGCAGAATATGACTTACCACTGCGGCCGGTTTCAAAAACGCGAATGTTGGCAAGGACAGCTTTCTTTCAATATCAGTGAAAGGGACTTTGACAGCGTTTGGGAAAATAGCGGCCCGATAGCCCGTCAGTTTTTCTGTCAGGAATTGGCTGAATTTATGTCCGATTGGACAAACCGCGATTATAATGAAAAAGGCTATGATTTTTACCGCCTGTTCCGCCATCGCCGTTTTAAAAATTGGAATCTTCGTTTCTATTGGTGGAATTATAAGATCCGCCTCGGAAATGTCTGTCGTCAGATTTATCTCAGTGAATACAGTACATTCCGCTGACAATCTTCTGAAAATTCTGTTTGGCTCCCGTTGCGGGAGCCTTTTTTTATAAAAAAACTTGTTTTTGTCTAAAAAATATGTTACAGCAAAAAACAAATAAATATAATTTTTTCTATTATTAAAACAAGTAAAGTTATGAGTCAGAAAATTTTAGAAATGAGAAGTGCCGCGCGCAAAGTTTTTAATGCGTTGGGCGAGAATGTATCAAACTGTTATGCTTTCAAGGGTTTGAAACATCCGAAAACGGTTTACTACGGAAAAAACGATGCCGGATGCCGCATCGCTGCCGAACAGCTTGGCGAACAAATCAGACAGGAGACGGGACGGGAAGTAACTTTCGTTCCTGTCAGATACAATCTGACATCGCTTAAGGACTTTGCTCATCAGGCGCTGTTGTTTATGAGCGAATTCCGTGGCAAGGATCCGGATGCCGTCGTCATCTGCAATACGTTTGTTGCGTCGGAAATCATTGCGGCGGAGAAAATCGCCAAAGAACAGTCTTTTGACCTGTTTTTTCCCGATTTTATCTGTGATATTAATGATTTTTGGCAGGAAGAGACCTGCGGAAACGTCTATCTGGTTGAGCCTTTGACGGAAGAAATCAGAGAGGAAATCCGTTCCCGCTGCCCTTATGAAAGAAAGCAGCTCAAAGACAGCAATCGTCTGGCCATTCTGCTGAGTGCGTCTGAAACCTGGGAAACGGCAGTCTATGCCTATCATGAACTGCAGTTGGAATATGAACGCGAAGTTCGCGTTATCATCGTCAACGATCTGGAAGGAACGGCGCCGCAATGGTTTATCCGCTCCCAGTTGAAACGCCTGCAAAAGGTTCTGCGCCGCTTGGCCTCCCGCAATGTTAAGATATACAATTGCCGGAAAGACACTTTTAAGACGCTGCTTGAAACAATCGGCTGCACGGCGATAACGATTTTTCTGCCCCAGCTGAAAACCTGGTGGCTGAAAGAGTTGGAAGATGTCAGTTCATTGGTCTATCTCTATTACAACATCATGGAATGCGATATTGACGAACTGATGGATTGGCATGGTCCCATCGGCAAACAGCTCATTTATGACGACATTCTGCACTTTGCCCGTCAGGCGCCGTCTTTGCCTGCGAGTGCAGAATTTTCAAAGCTTTACACCGGCTGCCGCAGTTCCCGCCTTAACCGGACGGTTTACTGGCTGAACCAATGGTTCGGATGCCGTTTGTATGAAACGCCGTTGTTTATGACAACCGCGGAAGACATCAGAAAAAACTGCATCGGCTGAAAATCTGCGCTTTTACGGCTCCGGAATTTTCCGGGGCCGTTTTTTATACCGAAATTGTCAACGGAAGAGTTGCCAAATTCTGAAAATCTGCTATTACTGATAACATATTAATAGCAAAGGAACAAAACATGGAACAACATCAGGTAAAAATCGGTAATTTTGAAATCGGCAACAAACTCCCTCTGGCTTTGATTGCCGGTCCTTGTCAGATTCAAAGCCGTCAGCATGCGGTCGAACTGACGGGAAAATTGGTTGAACTGACCTCGAAACTCGGCATTAATTACATCTTTAAAGCCTCGTTCGACAAGGCTAACCGCACTTCGATCACCGGGGCCCGCGGCGTTGGCATAGAGGAGGGAATACGTACCTTTGACGAAATCAAAAAATTATACGGCTGCCCGATTGTCACCGACATTCACGAACGGGAACAATGTCAGACAATCGCTCCGCATGTTGATATGCTGCAAATTCCGGCCTTTTTGTGCCGTCAGACCGACTTGGTAGTGGCTGCAGCCAAAACCGGCAAAGTCGTTAACATTAAAAAAGGGCAGTTCTTGGCTCCGTGGGATATGAAAAACATTGTCAAAAAATCGGTTGATTCCGGTAATGCAAATGTCTGCATCACCGAACGAGGAACCAGTTTCGGCTATAACACGCTGGTAACCGATATGCGCGGCTTGCCGCAAATGGCCAGAGATACCGGTTGTCCGGTTATTTTCGATGCCACGCACTCGGTTCAGCAGCCGGGCGGCTTGGGCGGAAGTTCCGGCGGGCAGGGCGAGTTTGCGCCGGTTTTGGCTCGGGCGGCAGTTGCCGTCGGCGTGGCTGCCGTTTTTATCGAAACACATGAAGACCCAGCCAAGTCTCCCAGTGACGGACCGAATATGATTCCGCTGCACGCCATGGAAAAAGTCGTCTCGGATTTAATGGCTTATGATTGCCTGACCAAATCACGGATACAAGATTATTAAAGGCTGAAATTATTGCAGTTTCAGGATGAAGGCTATATCATCAATTTACGGCGGCACGGTGAGAAATCTTTAATTCTCACCGTGTTGACGCGTCATCACGGCAAATTGGTCGGCTATGTCAAAAATTGCCTGACCAAGAAAAATCTCGGTGTTTATCAGTTGGGTAACCGGGTTTCCGTTGATGCTTATGCCCGCCTGGAAGAGAATATGTGGAGCTTTCGTGTTGAACTGCTCTCACCCGCGGCAGTCAATTTTATGAACGATGCGCGAAAACTGGCGGCCTTGGCTTCTCTCTGCTCGCTTTGCAATGAAGCGCTGCCGGAAGGCGATAATCTCGAACGCTTTTTTTATTATGTTGACAGTTTTTTTAATCTTATAGATGAAGAAAACTGGATAGTGCATTATTCTTACTTTGAATTTTATTTGCTTGAATATCTCGGAATAGGGCTGGATTTAAGCGAGTGCTCGGCCACCGGAACCACGGAAAACCTGCGCTATGTTTCGCCCAAAACCGGCAAAGCCGTTTGCGCGGAAGCCGGAGAACCCTATAAAGACCGTTTGTTTGCCTATCCGGCATTTATCGTCGGGCAGAAATATCATCCGGAAGAGCGGGAAATCTGTGATTTGCTGAAAATGACCGGTTTTTTCCTCCGCAAAAACTTTTTTCAAACTCACGGCTTGAAATTCCCCGAAAACCGTGCTAGTTTGCTCTCGAATTTAGGTCTGACCAGCTATTAAATAACAGGAAAAATTATGGATAACACTGCCGGCGAAGAAAAAATCAAAGACGTTCATCTTGCGGAAGAATTGAGCTCCCGCTATTTGTCTTATGCAATGTCAACCATCGTTTCCCGTTCTCTGCCGGACGTCCGTGACGGATTGAAACCGGTTCATCGCCGGTTGCTTTACGCTATGCGCCAGCTGCATCTGGATCCCAAGTCAGGCTTTAAGAAATGTGCCCGCGTTGTCGGTGACGTCATCGGTAAATATCACCCTCACGGCGACAGTGCCGTTTACGGGGCAATGGTTCGCCTGGCTCAGGACTTTTCCGTTCGTTATCCGCTGGTTGACGGGCAGGGAAACTTTGGCAATATTGACGGAGACGGCGCCGCAGCCATGCGTTATACCGAAGCCCGCCTGACCGAATTTGCCATGGCTCTGATGGAAGGCCTGAACGACAATGCCGTTGATTTTCGCGAAACATATGACGGCGAAGAATCCGAACCGGTGGTTATGCCTTCTATGGTGCCCAATCTGCTCTGTAACGGTTCGACGGGTATTGCCGTCGGTATGGCTACCAACATCCCGCCGCATAACCTCAGTGAAGTCTGCGATGCGCTGCTCTACCTGATAGAAAAGCCCGACTGCGAAATCGAACCGCTGGTTCGCCGCATTAAAGGCCCTGATTTTCCGACCGGCGGCGTGATTATTGACAGTTTCAACACCATTCTGAACAACTATACGCAGGGTAAAGGCTTTTTCCGTATCCGTGCCAAATGGGAAACGGAAGACTTAGGCAAGGGCCAGTATCAGATTATTATTAAGGAAATTCCTTATCAGGTTGTAAAATCTAAATTAATTGAGAAAATTGCCCAGCTTCTGAATGACAAAAAACTGCCGATGCTGAGCGATGTTCGCGATGAATCCACCCATGATGTCCGTATTATTTTGGAACCCAAAAGCCGGACGGTGGATGCCAATCTGCTGATGGAGCACCTGTTTAAACAGACGGAATTGGAAATCCGTTTCAGTATGAACATGAACGTGTTGGATTCTGACGGCGTGCCCCGTGTTATGTCGATTAAGGAAGTTCTGCGCGAATTTTTGAACCACCGTCACATCGTTTTGCAGCGCCGTGCCCGCTTCCGTCTGGATAAGATTAATGCCCGTCTGGAGATATTGTCGGGATATCTGATTGCTTTTCTCAATCTGGATGAAATCATTCGTATTATCCGAGAAGAAGACGATCCCAAAGCGGAAATGATGAAAAAGTTCAGCCTGACCGAAAATCAGGCCGAGGCTATCCTCAATATGAAACTGCGCAGCCTGCGCAAACTTGAGGAAAAGGAAATCCGCGGCGAATATGAAGAGTTGGAAAACGAAAAAGCCGAACTGGAAGCCCTCTTGAGTGACGAGAATAAACGCTGGGCGGCACTCGGCGAGGAAATTAAAGCCATTCGTGAAAAATTCGGCAAAAAAACAGCGCTTGGCAAACGCCGCACCGAATTCAGCGAAGTTTCGGAAGAAATTGAAGTGCCGGTCGAAATTCTGGTTGAAAAAGAACCGATAACCGTCATTTTATCCCAAAAAGGCTGGATACGCTGCGTCAAAGGCCATGTCAATTTGAATGACGATTTCAAATTTAAAGATGACGACGCGCTGCAATGTGCTATTCATGCCCAAACGACGGACAAAATCATTCTCTTTGACACTTCGGGAAAATTCTTCAACATCTCGGGCAATGAAATTCCAAGCGGCCGCGGTTTCGGCCAGCCGCTGCGTTTGATGGTTGATTTGGGCATCAATGACAATATCTGTGAAATGTTTGTCTTTGAACCGAAGGCTTCCTATGTCATTGCCTCTAATTCCGGCAAGGGTTTTGTCGTTGATGAAAATCACCTGATAGCCCAGACCCGCAACGGCCGCAAAATTATGAATATGGCCGAAGGTGAAACGGCCTCTTTCTGCCGTAAAATTACCGGGGATATGATTGCCGTTGTCGGTGACAACCGGAAAATGCTGATTTTCAAAATCGAAGAAATTCCGACCATGGCGCGCGGCCGCGGCGTAACTCTGCAAAAATATAAAGACGGCGGCCTGTCGGATATGCAGATTTTCAATGAAGCGGACGGCTTTACCTTTGAAAAAAACAGCTGCACCAAAACCGAAACCGAATTGCTCGGCTGGCTGGGGCATCGGGGGCAGGTCGGCAAGCTGGTGCCTTTCGGCTTTCTGAAAACCAATAAGTTTTTCAAATAGACTTTTTTAGACAGAATAAGTTTACTTAATCTTAAATATCGTTTATTATAACAGAAGATAAAGACAGTTAGGGTTAAGCGATATGGATGAATTTATCGGATTCGGTGTCAGGGACTTGGCTGTCGAATACCATTGGCGGGAGTTGGAACGCCCGGCAGTGTTGAAAACGGCAGTCCCGAAGATTCTGATTTTTCCCGGAGACGGCACTGAAACGGCAGAACAGGCCAACGGTTTCTGCAAAGCCGTTTCTCAGGCGTTCGGAAAAACAAATGCACCGGAAATTTATTCGATTTACTACAAAGACAACTCTTCTTGTGCGGCACACCGGCTGTATCAGAAGGCCGGAGTCAATCAGCTTGATGACGCACGCTATCCTTTAGGGCGTGAACCGCAACCCTATCTGGACACTTTTTATCAGGAGCAGATACTGCCTCTGATTTCCATCCGTGAAGGCAGGGAAAAAATGCCGCTGCATGATGCGGCCCGATATCTCAGAGCAACAACAATCGTTACTCACTGCCACGGCAGCACGGTTTTGTTTGCCATCGAAGACAAACTCCGCCGGTCAATGCGAAAACTCGGTTACGATACCGGAGAGCAGAGCTTTTTGCTGAAACAGATTTTCAGTTTTAACGTCTGTTCATCCATGCCTTTGGAGCAGACGCAGACTTCGGCTTTACATATTATGTCGCAGGCCGACGGGCAGGCGGTTATGAACTGGCGGCTGGGCTCTCTGAGCCGTTTTATCCAGTCGGCTCGGTTAAAACCTGATGAAGCCGCATTATTCCCGGCATCATCTAACGAGCACATTCTTGTTTTGCATAATATTTATCAGCCGCAGATTGATGAAATCGACGGTGCGGCTCCGGATGAACATCTGGGATCAATTTATTTCGACTTGAAAATCAATCGTCAGCAGCGGACGGCTGCGTCCGAACAGGTATTGCTGTTTTCGCACCGGATGCTTCAAAAGGCTTTGGAAACTCCCGTCTCCGCTGACTTATTTAACGGTCTGTCCGGCGAAGATGACAACATCCGCCGGGCTGAAGCCTCCGGCCGCAAATATCGGCAGAAATACCGGCGGCAGAAAGTTCTCATCGCCGATGCAGTGGAAAAGCTTCAACAAATGTTAAACGCCGGTATGGCTTGTGATTTCAGACATCTGCCGACGGCTGAGTTGCTGTTGCGCCGTGATGAAAAGGGAACGACACCCTTTGAAAAACTGATAGGACGGGGAAATATTGCCGAAATCAAACAAATGCAAGATTACATTGCCGCTTTTGAAAAGAAAAACAGATTGTTGCTGCAGCCTTCGCGTCTGCTGAACAAAACGATTGAACAGGCGGCGCAGAACGGGCGCTATGATATTGTTGACTGCTTTATCCCCAAAAATTCCCGCCGCCTGCCGCCGGCAATCTGTGCGGAAAAACTTGCCGCCGACGATATTCCGCAAATAATGCCGATACTGGATAAAATTCAGTCGGATGTACAGTTCGTTTATACGCTTTTGCCCCTGTATTTGAAAAGCGCCCATATTTCCGATCCGCTTCGGAAAAGGCGGACACAGACACTGCTTGAACGGATGATTTTTTCGGATAAAACGTCTTTAAGAGAAAATATCCGCCTCTATGACTATTGCCGCCGTTATGACGAGAAAGAGCGCCAACCGCTGCAGGCAGAGTTCAGCCGCCGGATATCGGCCAAAATCAGTACAGCCCGTGATTTTTATGATGTCATCGAATTGGAGAAATCGCGTCGTGCCCGGGATGATTCCCATGATTTATATGCCGGGTTGAGTACGGAAGCCAAAATCAGACTGGAACAAATTTGCGTCAGAGAAATGAAAAAACAACTGAACGAGTATGTTAAAGCGGCCGTCTTAAGGGGAAGAGGTTCCGACTATGTTGCCTACACCGAACTCTACAGTCGAAATATGAACGATGCCGAAAGAAACACATTCAATGAAAAGATTATGGCGGCCAATCAGCGCTATAAGGAAGACAAATCAAAGCAGAAAGAGCTGGTTGAAGAATTGAAAAGCTATATTATGTCGGAAAATTCTGCTGTCTTTCAGGTAGCAGAACCGAAGAAACCCGCCAATTTTATAAAGGATACCCGTCATTATGAGTGAGATATTGTTTGAGTTTTTTCGCCAGGGCGCTTATGTCAAAGTTACGGCCATTGAGCCGGAAACAGCCATTGAAGCTTCGGTTGTCGTTCCGGCAGGCCTCTCGGAAGATCAGATGAAATTTCAGGCTTTAAACAAATTAAAATATGTTTTGCGTAAAGCGGAACAATCCTGAATTTTTGCCGCCCTGTGGATAAGTGTTTAAGTGCAGGTTTAAGGTTTTCAAATCAAAAATAATTGCTATAATTGCCCCAGTTTATAAACATGATCAGATTCAGTCCCGGGGAAGACCAAAATGTCAGAGCCAACCAAAAACCAGCAAAATTCAAATGCTTTGCCTAATTTTATGTCCGAAAACGGCAAAACCAGCTATATCGAGGAAAATGAAACGCCGAACTGGCTGGCCAATAACCTGCATCGGCTGATGATTTGGGTCAGTATCATCTGGTTCGGAATTGTTTTAATTTATATCAGCCAGTTTTTCGGCTGGTCCAATCTGTTTTTGATGATGCCGGACGAATTTGGTGCATTTTTGGCCGGTGTCACGCTGCCTTTGGCAATTATCTGGGTGGTTATGGCCTATATTGACCGTGGAACGAATTTCAAAAACGAAGCCAGATTTCTCCGGGCCTATCTGAACCAGCTGGTCTATCCCGAAGACGGCGGCGCCGGCACGGCCAAAGCCATGGCGGAAGCCTTGCGGGCCCAAACGGTTGAACTGCAACAGGCTACCAAAGAAGCAACCCTGCAAACTGCCCGCATTAAGGAGGAATTGGGTGCTCACGTCAACGACTTCGCCAAATTGGTCGGCGTTTTGGATAATTATTCCAGCAAAACTATCGGTGAACTGACGGAAGGCGTTAAAACGCTGATTACCAGTTTCGATTATATCAACGAAAAAACGATTGCCGCAACCGATGAGTTTCACAAACAAAGCGCGGAATTCGTCTCCGTCAGCAATGAACTGCATAAAAATGCCGGAACATTGCTTGACAATCTGCTTCCGGTTATCAAAGACGTCAAAGATTCAGCCAGTTTGCTGCAAAATATCTTTGATGACAACAATGCCAAAATTCTCCGCACCAATGAAATTGTTGTCACCAGCAGCAATAAGCTGAGCAAGGATATGGAACTGGTCGGCGCCATGGTCGCCAACCAGGGGCAAAAGCTGGAGCAGATTTCCTCTCATGCGCTGGATAGCTGTCAGAGTGTTTATAAAAGCCTTGAAAACGGCGCCGCGCAGATTGATAAGGTGCTGAATCTGCAAAGCCAGACGGTGCTGAATCATCTGAGCAAGCTTGAAAAAACGGCCGAACAGGTCTCCGACCGTTTCAATGCCTTCAGCGAAAGTGTCGGAATGGAAGTTGACAATGTCATCGCCCGCGCTAACGGCATTGAGGAAAGTATTGGTATTCAGGTTCGCGAATTAAGCGGCATATCCGAAACGATTGCTTCGGATATGAGCAGCGTGGAAGAAAGTATCCGTACCGAAGTTCAGCAGCTGAGCAAAGCCACTGAAAATGCCGTCAGCGACATTCAGTCGGTTACCGGGCTGCTTGAAGAAAAAATTGCCCTGCTGGGTGATTTGAGTAATTCAACCGTCAACAAGACATCTGCCGTTGCCGGCGAAATAGATGACAGACATAATGCACTTTTGCAGATTTCGACCGAACTGCAAAGCGCTTTGAAATCGCTTGGCACTGAAATTGCCGAACAGTCGGATAACATTCGCAATCAGACGGATTTGGCGCTTAATCAGTTTGGCGAAGTCGGCGAGATGATGAAAAAGCAGTCTGAAAACCTTTCGGAAGCTTCGTCCATTGTCGTTTCGCAAAGCAAAATATCCGAAACGGCTCTGGCTCAGCAACAGCGCCATATCAGCGGCTCGGTTACCAAAATCGAAGAAATCAAAGGCGAGCTGAAACGCCAGATTGACGAATTGATTAAAGCTTCCAACATCATCGACGAAGAGGCAACCGGTGCCGTTAAACGTCTGAAAGAGCAGATGGAAGCCACTCTGCGCTCATCGGAAGATGTCGTCAACCGCACCAATGCATTAAATGACAATCTGCGCAGCCAGTCGCAGGCTTTTGAAAACTCAACCTCCAACACTCTGAACAAAGCGATTGAGTTTGAAGATATTCTCAATAACCAGCATGAAAAACTGGACAGCCTGTCGGCCTCTATCGTCGAACGCAGCCGCGAAATCAGTACACTGCTTGACGAACACGGCGAACGTATCAACGAAGCGGTAGAAAAATCGCGCACGACCCATAATGAGCTGGTCTCTTCCTTCGAAACCCAGTCGGGCATTCTCAACTCCGTGGCCGAAAACACCGTCGGTTATGTTTCTGACGTTGTTCAGGCTTTGGATGAAAAAGCCGAGATGATTAACTTGCTGTTTAAACATCAGGAAAACGAATTCTTTGACATTTGCGACCGTATTGCCGAAAACACTTCCAACATCGGCAGTTCGCTCAAAAAGCAGGTTGCCGTCATTGAACAAAGCGCCGACCGTGTTTTCTCGCGTATGGCCCTGTTGGAAGAAGACGTCAACAAACGGGCGGAAACTGTTGTTGCCAGCTCCACCAAATCAATGGATCGTCTTGGTGAAATTAACGATGCGATTACCAAGCAGAATCAGGATGTTGAAAATATCATACAGCAAATGGCTGATAAACTTGACGTTATTTATAAAGACTTCCGCGGCAACGTCGACCGTTTTGAAGGCATTGTTAAAGATGTCAGGGACGAAGCCACGCAGGTTTCCGGCGTTTTGCTGGAAAATTGCAGCCAGATAAAAGCCGCAAACAATGACCTGGCGGATGAAGGAAAGTCTATTTCCGTTATGATCGACACCCATGTAAAGAACTTGGAAAGCGCCTTGGTTAAGGTTCGGGCCCAGGCTGACGGCATTCAGGAAACTTTCGGCCACCAGCAGGAAAGCCTGACCGATGTCGTTAACGTCGTGGCCACCCAAACCCGGCTCGGCGAAGCCTCTCTGGCTCAGCAGTATAAATATTTGTCCGATGCTGCCAATGATGTTGCCCTGAAAATGAACGAAATCAACGCCAAATTTAAAGACAGTACGGATAAGGTCTTTGAAAATGCGGAAAAAATTGCTTATGAAGTTGACGTTCTTGGCGACCGTCTGTTAAAGAGCGGGGAAGATATTGCCAAATCCTCCAAATCGTCAATCAAAAATATTGAACAGGTCAATATGGCGCTCAGCCAGACGGCCGATGAACTGGGCGATGTCGTCACTTCTTCAACCGCGCGCGTCGGCGGCGTTATGAAAGATTATGAAAAATATATTGCCGATTTCAATACGATTACGGCGGAAGCCAGTACCGGCGTAGTAGAAATCAGCGGTATGATCAACCAGCAAAGTGACAAGATGATTAAAATTTCTGAAGATACCAAGCAGTTGGTCGATGCCTTTAACACCGTTTTGAACGATACTTCCATGCAACTGTCCAAACGCGCCAATAATGCCTACGATAAAGTCAAAGGGCTGGGTGAAAATCTGAAAGAGCTTAGTTTGCAGCTGGAAGAAGCAACCTCAATGAGCGCCAAGCATTTTGAAAATTCAGGTGATAAGCTGCGCGGCACAATCGGTGAAATCGCCGCCAATGCCGAACGCATTTCTAACGAAATCCGTTCTTCCGGCGAGGTATTCCTTAAACAGTCCGGCGTTTTGATAGCCGCCACCGAAGATACCTTGAAAAAGGTAAACGACGTGATGACCTCGTTAAATAAAAATGCCGATGAATTCAGCCGCCGGGGCAGCGAAGCACTCCAGAGCACGGCATCTTTCAGCGAGCTCTACACCAA
>ENA-UAMM01000416-UAMM01000416.1-human-gut-metagenome-genome-assembly--contig:-NODE-416-length-15572-cov-5.968808_pt1 | contig 15572 bp, 9 predicted proteins | sample MGYA00243284_ERZ654499 | MGnify/ENA primary metagenome ERZ654499 (study PRJEB26926, sample SAMN06164397) | human gut metagenome | biome: ENVO:00009003; feature: ENVO:2100002; material: ENVO:00002003... | reverse complement strand
CGTGGGCTCGGAGATGTGTATAAGAGACAGATTTATAGCATTATATCAGGTAATTTTGATATGACCAAACTTGTATTTTATGTCAGGTTATTTTATAATTGCATACAATAGATTGTGTATTTTATGAGTGGGGGGAGAGAAGAAAAAACAGAAACCCAGCCTGCCTGTAAAATATGCAGAAACGAGGAATATATGAAAAAACAGAGTAAAGGAGTTCCGACAAACCGTGATATCCGTTGGGACAGACTTGATAATACAGCACACCTTTTTCCGGTCATTGCCGGGGAGAGCATGAGCAATGTGTACAGGATCAGTGTTACACTGAAAGAGGAGATCAATCCGGAATTACTGCAGAGGGCACTTGATATGGTGCTTCCGAAGTTTGACGGGTTTAACTTAAGACTGCGGCAGGGGGTGTTCTGGTATTATTTTGAGGAAAACGGAAAAGCGGCGCCAAAGGTTCGCATGGAGAACAATTTTCCATGCAGATATATCCAGCAGAATAAAAACCGCAGTTATATGTTCCGTGTGACCTATTATAAATGCAGGATCAATCTGGAAGTATTCCATGTTTTGACGGATGGAATGGGAGGAATCAATTTCTTAAAAGAGCTGACTTACCAGTATCTGCGTCTGGCACATAAAGACCTGCAGGAAAAGCTGGGAGATTCATTAAGTGTTGATACGTCTTTGAACCGGGAAGACAGTTTCTTAAAAAATTACAAAAAAAGTTCCGCAAAAGGATACCAGACAAAAAAGGCATATCTGATCCGTGGAGAAAAGTTAAGACCGGGCGAGTTCGGCGTGATGCACGGTTATATGAAAATACCGGAGTTGAAAAGGGTCTGTCATGCGATGGGAATCAGTATCAACGAATATCTGGTAAGTGTGTACATCTGGAGCGTTTATACGGAATGTCTGCACGGCATGCCGTCAAAGTGTCCGATCCGTGTTGCGGTGCCGGTTAATCTGCGGCCGTATTTTAATTCTATTACCACGAAAAACTTTTTTGTCATGGTGTCCGCAGAATTTCATCCGACCAAAGAAACCTATACGTTTGCAGAGGTGGCTGAAATCGTGAAGGAAAGCCTGCGAAGCCAGATCAACCGGGAAAATCTTGAAAAGCTGTTTTCCTATAACGTTTCCAATGAAAAACTGCTGATTGCAAGAGTTGTGCCGCTTTTCCTGAAAAACCTTGCAATGAAGTATGTATATACAACTTCTGCACTTGCCAATACTGCGACGATCACAAATATCGGCAATATTTCCGTGACAGAAGAGTACCGCCCTTATGTGGAAATGTTTCATGCATTTCTTGCCATGTCAAAGGGGCAGCATCTGAAAGGAACGATCTGCTCTTACGGGGATACACTTGTATTCAGTTTCAGTTATGATCTTGTCGATGCGTCTGTGCAGCGTGGATTTTTCCGGAAAATAGCCTCGGACGGGATTGCGGTAGAAATAAAGAGTAATGGAGTAAATTATGAGTAAATGCAGAAATTGTAATGTGGAGATATCAGATGAAACAGAGCGCTGTCCACTCTGCGGATCCGTGTTAGAATACACAGGTGAAGTGGAGAATATGTACCCGGATGTGAGAGTGCACACCCGGAAAATGACAATGATCAGTAAAATCTATCTGTTTTGTGCACTTTTGGTTGAGGTGCTGCTCATTTATATCAATGTGGTCACCGAGTCACAGATTGCATGGAGTGCGATCACGGGGCTTGGATTCTTTTACGGATATATGCTGATCCGTTTTGCAATTCTTGGAAAGACAGGTTACCGCGCCAAAATCACGGTACTCACGCTGATGGCGATACTGATCGTGATCGCAATCGATTTTCTGGTCGGCTACCGCGGATGGTCTGTCAATTATGCATTGCCGTCGGCGATCATTTTAGTCGATGTTGGTATTATCATCTGTATGATCGTAAACCGCAGAAACTGGCAGAGCTATATGATGTGGCAGATTTTTATGATTTTATGCAGCATTGTTCCGGTAATACTGATTTTTACCGGTATCGTGACGGCACAGCTTTTTGCACTGATCGCATTTGCGTTTTCCCTGTTTCTGTTTCTTGGAACACTGATCATCGGAGACCGCAGGGCAAGGGTGGAACTGAAACGAAGATTTCATGTCCGCTGAGTTATATTTAGAATAAAAAGAACAGGAGCAATCGGATGAGAGAGAGCGAAGCGAGTATCAGGGGAAGAGTCATGAGGGACCTGATCGCCCATGTGACAAATGATCACCTGATTGGGAAAAAGATAAAAAATGGAGAACTGAGGAAAAAAATCGGGGATTCGGAGCCGCCGTGGAAATGTCCGGACTGTTTTTCATTAGATGTGATCGAGATGGATAATTTCTCCATGGAGTATTTACAGGCAAAAGAAAATCCGAATACGGAAAAAGTAATCTTACAGCTTCACGGAGGCGGATATGTCGGAGCGATGCGGAATGCATACCGTATGTTTGCCGGACTTTACTGTGAAGTCAGCCATGGAATGAGTGTTCTGACACCCGATTACCGTGTGGCACCGGAACATCCGTATCCGGCGGCTTTAGAAGATGCCTATGCCGCATACTGTTATCTGTTGGAACAGGGGTGGTTTTCCGAGCAGATCATCATCGCAGGAGATTCCGCAGGAGGCGGTCTTGCGATGGCATTATGCCATTATCTGAAAGATCACGGAAAGCAGCTTCCGTGTGGGATCGTAGCCATGTCACCGTGGACAGACCTTGCGGCGAGCGGGGAATCTTACGAGACAAACTTTGAGCGCGACCCGTTATTTGGAAAAACAAGGGACAGCCTTATTTATAATAAAGATTATATTGGGGATAACGATCCGTATAATGCTTATATTTCGCCTTTATATGGGGATTTCAGGGGATTTCCGCCGATGCTGATACAGGTTGGTTCCTATGAGATGCTGCTCTCGGATTCTGTGGATGTGGCTGCAAAAGCCAGAGAACAGGGAGTAAAAGTAAGAATCAGTATTTATGAAGGAATGTTCCACATCTTTCAGATGGCAGCAAAAATGCTGCCGGAATCTAAAAGAGCGTGGGTTGAGATCGGTAAATTTATTGATGTTTTGCTAAATGACTGACATCCATATAGACAGGGATACCGTTTTCGTATTTTACCGGAACTTCACCGAGTATGAGAGGTGAAAGGTAATCGATCAGTGGCTGTGTGACATCATTGCCTGCATCGTTGATCCATTCTCTCGGAATTGATTTTGCCTCATTTGCAATGTGGCGGATCTCGGCATGCTCATAGGCGATTTCGTACGGAGCATCGGAGATACGGCGCATTGTTACCATGGAAGCGGTAACACCTTCCTCGGAGAGAGCAACCGCTTTCTGACCGAGAGTAAAAGCCTCATCAAGATCAGTCTTTGAAGCAAGGTGTGCAGCGCAGCGCTGTAATACGTTGACTTCCACGGAACGGACTTTAACGCCTAGTTTTTCTTTGACTAAAAATTCAAGTGTTTTTCCGGCTCCGCTTAACTGGCTGTGACCAAAGGTGTCAACAGAACTTTCGGAAGCACTGATATAGTTGCCGGAAGCATCGCGGATACCTTCGGATACGGCAACGATCACGTTATTGCGCTCGAAAAGCATACGCTTTACATCCAGTAAAAAGTCCTCTTTGTCAAATGGAACCTCCGGGAGATAGATCAGATGTGGTGCTGTATTATAACCGTTTCTTGCCAGTGCAGAAGCAGCGGTCAGCCATCCGGCATCACGTCCCATGATTTCCACGATCGTCACACTTTTGACTGCATAGATAAATGTGTCATGTGCGATTTCTAAAAGAGAAGATGCGATATATTTTGCGGCAGAACCGAATCCTGGTGTATGGTCTGTCTCACAGAGATCATTGTCGATGGTCTTTGGAATACCGACAATACGCACCGGACTGCCGATTTTTTTGCCATATTCGGAGAGCTTTAAGACGGTGTCCATAGAATCGTTGCCGCCGATATAAAAGAAAGCATCAATATGGTAAGTTTCAAACTGTTTGAAAATGAATACATAGGAAGAATCATCATCTAAATAATTTGGCAGTTTGTAACGGCAGGAGCCAAGATACATTGCCGGAGTGACCTTTAAGCGGTCGAGATATTCCGAATTCTGCTGCATTAATTCAGAAAGATTCGTCAGATCGTTGTTTAAAATACCTGTGATTCCGTTTAAGGAACCATAAACCGTGTCATACATGTCAGAACGCATTACACCGTCGATCACACCGGCAAGGCTGGCATTGATCGCAACAGTAGGGCCGCCTGACTGTGCTACCATACAGTTTTTTGGACTCATAAGAAAACTCCTTTGTGTTTGATCTTCTTTTTGCAATGTCTATCATACAAAAAAAGGCACGGTTGCGCAATCATTAAATTAAATAGAAAGAGTGATGGTATACCATGAAAATATGTACATTGTGTCCTAGAATGTGCGCTGTGGACCGAAAATCCGGTGAGCGCGGCATCTGCGGACAGACCACAGAGATTAAGGTGGCGCGTGCGGCACTGCACTTCTGGGAAGAACCCTGTATTTCCGGGGAGATGGGTTCCGGTGCGGTCTTTTTTTCCGGCTGTGCACTGCACTGTGTGTTCTGCCAGAATGAAAATATTGCAAATGGCACGGCTGGTAAGGTGATAAGTACGGAGCGGCTTGGCGAAATTTTTCTGGAACTCCAGGAAAAGGGTGCAAATAATATCAACCTTGTGACACCGGGGCAGTTTGTACCACAGATCATAAAAGCGGTAGAGCTTGCAAGAAATCAGAATTTAAAGATACCCATCGTTTATAACACCAGCAGCTATGAAAATGTGGATACGATCCGTTCTTTAGAAGGAATTGTGGATATCTATCTTCCGGATTTTAAGTATTTTGATACCGCTTTGAGTGCAAAATATTCCCATGCGCCGGATTACCCTGCTGTGGCTAAGGCGGTGATAGCGGAGATGGTGCGTCAGACGGGTGTGGCAGTTTTTGAAAACGGGGAGGATTCCCTGATGAAGCGTGGTACGATCGTGCGCCATCTGATCCTGCCGGGGTGCACGAAAGATTCCAAAGCAGTTTTGAAATATCTGCATGAAACCTATGAGAATCAAATATATATCAGTATCATGTACCAGTTTACACCGCTCTCTAACGTGAAAAAATATCCGGAATTAAACCGTAAGATCACGGATCGGGAATATGATGAGGTTATTGATTTTGCAATCGATATAGGGATTGAAAACGGTTTTATCCAGGAGGGGGAGACGGCGGAGGAGAGTTTTATTCCGGAATTTGACAATGAGGGAGTTTGAGGTTGACGCATTTTCGAATATCTCATATAATTCCATAGTAATGATGGCAATAGAGGGAGTGTGAAACGAATGAAGAGAAAAGTAAGATTCATAGCTGCACTTTTCTGCATGGGATGTCTTGCGACAGAACCTGCGGCAGACATAAAGGCTGCCGGAATCCAGGTGGCTGCTGCACAGACAACACTTTCCGCAGATAATTCGCTGGAAGTGTTATCACTTTCTGCGGGAACATTATCCCCGGACTTTACAGGAAAGACAGTACAATATACAGCTACCGTACCGAATGATGTCACAAGCGTTACAGTGACGGCAACACCGGTTAATGAATTTGCGACGGTGCAGTCGATCACAGGAAATGACAATCTGCAGGTCGGTACAAATACGATAAAAGTAGTCGTGAAGGCGCAGAACGGAGCACTCGCCCAGTATACGATCACACTGACCAGAGAAGATGGACAGACAGCAGACGGAACAGTGGATCAGCCGGCGGATGGAACAGACAGTCAGACAACAGACCAGCCGGCGGATGGAACAGACGGTCAGACAACAGACCAGCCGGCGGATGGAACAGATGGACAGGCAGCAGACCAGAACGCAGAGTTTGAAACAGAAGAAGCGGAAGATGTTTCTAATATGGAATATCTCCAGCAGGAATACAATGATCTCTCTGAACAATATGCAAAAGAAAAGTCTTTTTCCAGAAATATGATGGGAATTATGGCTTTTGTGATCGCAGTACTTGTCGTTATTATTATCAATCTTCTATTGAGAGGACGTAAGAGTGACGACTGGGATGAGGAAGAGGATGACTGGGACTGGAAGTCCGAAAAACAGGGAAAGGATCAGGACGCAGAAGATGATACTGATCTGGAAGAAGATGATAATATAGAAGAGAATCCTGGCGTGGAAGAAGATGATTTGGAAGTAGATGATCCGGAAGACGCTGACTGGGAGGAGGAAGAAACACAGAGAAAAGGATTTTTCCACAGAAAACCAAAAGAAAAAGTGGAAGAAGAGCCGGATGATGTGGAAGAAAACGATACAGAGAACGAAGTCGGCGTATCAAAGATCCATAAAGTGCGTGCGGGATTGTTTGGACGTGGCATGTCTGACGATCTTGACGATGAGGACTGGGAAGAGGACGAAGATTTCCTGCCGGTAGAAAGAAAAAAAACGGAAGAAAAACAGCGTCCGGAGAGAAAAGAAAAACCGGAGGAGAAACAAAGGCCGGAGAGAAAAGAAAAACCGGAGGAAAAACAGCGCACGGAGAGAAAAGAAAAACCGGAGGAGAAACAAAGGCCGGAGAGAAAAGAAAAGCCGGAGCGGAAACATACTCCGGAGAAAAAACACATTCCGAGAGAAGAAGAGGAAGAAGATGATTTAGAGATCATCGATTTAAATGATTTATAAATAGAAAAAGAATGGAGAAACTATGCAGATACGATATACATCAAAAGCAAAAAAAGCAATCGATCAGGCTTCAAAGATGTCGAAATCACTGCATCATCATTATATCGGAACGGAGCATATCCTGATCGGACTTTTAAAAGAAGGAACGGGCGTCGCTGCGCAGGTATTAAATGATAATGGAGTAGAACTTGACAAAGTCATGCAGCTGATCGAGGAACTCATTGCACCGGATGCACAGGTGCTGACGGCAGAGGCTAAGGAATATTCGCCGAGGGCACTGCAGGTGTTAGAAGGGGCAGCAAGGGAGGCAGCGCGTTTTCATGCAGAGGAGATCGGGACGGAGCATATCCTTATCGCGATGATGAAAGAGACAGAGTGTGTGGCATCCCGCCTTTTAAATACCTTAGCGGTCAATATCCAGAAAATGTATGTGGATATCCTGATCGCAATGGGAGAAGATGCGAGCCTGTACAAAGAAGATTTCATGAATGGTAAGCCGGTGAAAAAAACAGCATCGGATACACCGGTATTAAATCAATACTCCAGAGATCTGACTGCATTGGCGGCAGAGGGAGTATTAGATCCGTTAGTCGGCAGACAGGAAGAGATCGGCCGTGTGATCCAGATCTTAAGCAGAAGGACAAAGAATAACCCATGTCTGATCGGTGAACCGGGCGTTGGAAAGACTGCGATCGTTGAGGGAATTGCGGAGCGTATTACAACCGGAATGGTTCCGGATACCGTTGCGGGAAAGCGGGTGGTATCTTTGGATATGTCCGGAATCGTGGCAGGCTCAAAATATCGCGGTGAGTTTGAGGAGCGCATTAAAAAGGTACTTCAGGAAGTACGGGCAGCCGGCAATATCCTGCTCTTCATCGATGAACTGCATACAATCATCGGAGCGGGCGGAGCGGAAGGAGCAATCGATGCTTCCAATATATTAAAACCTGCACTTGCGCGTGGGGAACTGCAGCTGATCGGTGCAACGACAATCGATGAATACCGCAAATATATTGAAAAAGATGCTGCGCTAGAGCGCAGATTCCAGCCGGTTACGGTAGAAGAGCCGTCGGAAGAGGAGGCAGTGCAGATTTTAGAGGGACTGCGGGAACAGTATGAAAAACATCATCAGGTAAAGATTACGGATGATGCGGTATCGGCAGCAGTACGCCTGTCTGCGCGCTATATCAATGACCGTTTCCTGCCGGATAAAGCAATCGATCTGATGGATGAGGCTGCAGCAAAGGTACGTCTGCGCGCGGGTGGAAAACCGGAGGAAGTCGTTGAATTAAGACATCGCATCAACCTGTTAGAAGAGGAAATGTTAGAATTTCTGCACGATGGTGATGTGGAAGGTGCAAAGCAGAAGAAGAACGAAAAAGAAGCGTGTGAAGAAGAGCTTGCCAAAATACAGGCAAAGACAAAGAAAGACAGCCGCAGTAAAAAGTTAAAAGTGACAGAAGACGATATTGCGGATGTGGTATCCGGATGGACGAAGATCCCGGTAAGAAAGATTGCCGAGGGGGAGGCTGCCCGCTTAAGAAAATTAGAGGCTACCTTACACAAACGTGTCATCGGTCAGGAGGATGCGGTGAGTGCAGTGGCAAAAGCTGTGCGAAGAGGACGTGTCGGATTAAAAGATCCGAAGCGCCCGATCGGTTCTTTCCTGTTCTTAGGCCCGACCGGTGTCGGAAAAACAGAGATCTCAAAGGCACTTGCGGAGGCAGTGTTTGGCAGCGAACAGTCTATGATCCGTGTTGATATGTCGGAATATATGGAGAAACACAGCGTATCAAAGATGATTGGTTCACCGCCAGGATATGTAGGCCATGAGGAGGGAGGACAGCTCAGCGAAAAGGTGCGCAGAAATCCGTATTCGGTGATCCTGTTTGATGAGATCGAAAAGGCGCATCCGGATGTATTTAATATTTTACTGCAGGTGTTAGACGACGGTCATATCACGGATTCCCAGGGACGCAAAGTGGATTTCAAAAATACGATCATTATTATGACGTCAAATGCCGGAGCACAGGCGATCATTGAGCCGAAAAAACTTGGATTTGCAGTTTCGGATGATGAAAAACAGAATTATGACCGCATGAAAAACAGCGTGATGGAAGAAGTACGCCGTATTTTTAAACCGGAATTTTTAAACCGTATTGATGAGACGATCGTATTTAGAGCGTTAAACAAAGACGATATGAAACAGATCGTTGCACTGATGTTAAAAGAACTTACAGATCGCTGTGAAAAACAGATGGGAATCCACCTTACCGTGCGTGACAGCGTCAAAAAGCATATTGTCGATAAAGCGTATGATCCGAAATATGGTGCAAGACCGCTGCGCCGTCAGATCCAGAACGATATCGAGGATGAACTGGCAGAAGAAATCCTGTCCGGCAAAGTGAAAAAAGATATGGAAGTGGTCGTGACGATCCACAAAGAAAAAGTCGTGTTCGAAACAAAATAAAATTTTACTGAAATATCCGGGAAAGCACTGGAAATCGTGACGGGGATATTATATAATAAGGGCACAAAATTTTACGATAAAGAGAAAACTACTTTATCACAGGAGGAAAAAATGGCAACGATCAGCGAATTAATTCGTTCAGAAGCAGATGGAACGATCAGTTTTGGGGATTACACATTAGGTGCAAAGGCGAAACTTGATAATTTCGAACATCAGGGAGATATCTACAAGGTGAAGACATTTTCCGAGATCACCAAGTTAGAGCGCAATGGCATGTTCGTATATGAATCTGTTCCGGGAACGGCTGTCATGAATCTGAATGCAACAGATACAGGCCTGACATTTCAGGTAGAGGGACCGGAAGATGCACAGATCACAGTAGAACTTGAGGATGAGTCAGAGTACGACATCACGATCGATGGCGCAGATGCAGGAAAGATGAAGACAAATCTTGGCGGCAAATTAAGCTTAAGTGTAGAACTTGGCGACCATCCGGTAGATGTAAAAGTTACAAAGTGTTAAGAACGGAAAAGTGAGATCAAAGGAAGCTTACATGTCAAAAGGGCATGTAAGCTTTTTTGCGCTTTCAAGTACGAAAGTACGATTGACGGGGATAAACTGTTACATTAACATAAAAAATGCGCGTGACAATGTGCAATAAATCAGAAGGAGAAAAGTTATGAAAAGAAAGAGACTCACGGGTTGGAAACGTATGGCGGCATTTGCGATGGCGCTTACGCTGACGGTCGGAGATTGGACATCAGTAGGTGCTGCTGGATTGCCGCAGACAGATGTACAGACAGTAACAGAGGCTGTGATACAGGAAGAAGATGCGATGGAAGCAGCTTTAGCAACAGAACAGACAGAGAAAGAAAGCGAAACGGACAGTGAGTCTGCAGAAAATGACAGCGGGCAGACAGAGAACAGCGAGGCATCGGAAATTCCAGAAACATCAGAGGCATCAGAAACTGAGAAAACTGTAGAAGAGACAGAAAACGTGAATGATACGGAGGCTGTTGATGATACCGAAGTGATGGAAACAGAGACGGAAGAAGAATCGGAAGAAGAAATAGAAGAAGAGACCGAAGAAGAGACTGAAGAGGAAGAACTCGCTGCAATTGATAAACCGTCAAAGGTAATCAATGTAAGAGGAAAAGATGACGGAAGTATTATAACAACAGCGTCTGGCCGGCAGTTGAGATATGCTTATGTGAATCGGTTCCAGAACGGAGTGATTGCAGCAGGTACGACAGACGAAATTGCAGGTTTTAAGATTACAAAAAGGAGCAATTTTTGGGATAAGACCGTAGGATTATACAAGTATGAAAATAACTATTATGGTCAGTGCAGCGGTACGGATATTGATGGATTTGTAAACCTGTATAATAAGGCAGAAGCCATACTGAAAGGCAACACAGATAAATATCAAGATGCATATGGAATGTATAGAGTCAATGGTAAGACGTATAGAGCATTGCGGTCATGTGATGCGACAGGGTATCATTATGTGACAGAAGGTGATGAAATTACAGAAATTACTGTAAGTGATTCATCGGAAAATGCCAAAAAGCGGATAGATGAGTATGCAGTAAAAAATGATACACAGGTTCTTTATTATAGTTATAATGGACATTTTTATAAGCAATTAACGTATGAATCGGTATATGATTCAGCATCGAAAAAATATAAATATGTTGTATATGCAAATGCTTATGAAGAGATTTCTTTTGAAAAAACTTATGTAAAAATAAGCTGGAATCCGGTTAATAATGATACGGCCACAATGAAAAATAAAGCCGGAGACATGATGAAGGTTGGATATGAAGTGGTCTGCGATGGAAATACCAAGGTCTATAATATGCCGGGATTATTTTTGGATGCGTCAGACGGAACCGTACATGAGATGATAACATCAGATGCAGCAAGACTGCCATATGTCATATTGAATTCAGGACAGCAGGTCAGCGTAAAAGTCCGTGCTGTATATTATCATGAAGTGACAAGTAACAAACAGGAGGTATATTGGAACTGGAATGATAATAGCCAATATATTATAGAATCGAAACAGACGAAATATGTGGTGGACATGTATGGTAAATGGTCGGACACCTATACTTATAAAAATTACTCTTTAAAGAAGTTATCACCGGTAACCGGTACAAAAGTTTCTGAAAAGGGAAAAGAGATGTCAGTTACCTGGAATGCACAAAACGGAGTGGATAGCTATCGTGTGTATTACCTGCGAAGCAGCAAACCGTTAAATATTACGAATATAGAGAGCTTTTTACAGTTTTACAATAAGAGGGGAACGCTGTACGATGCTTATGTAAATGCAAAAGGAGAAAACGATTCCTATGAAACGGATTCAGAGTATGCATCAGATCCGTATTGTAATATTACAATAGATTCAGGACTGCCATATTTTTATTGTTCCGTCAGACTGGAATCTGCGGAAGAAGGATATTTTTCAGATGGAAGTTATTCAGATGTCATAACTGCAACGGCCAGCATTAATGGAAACATACCGACAGTAAAAAATCTCAAAATAGAAAAGACGTACAATGGAGATGACTGGCAGCTCTCATGGACGCCAATCGATGCGGATGTAGTCATTTATGTTTTTGAAGAAGGAAAGAAGCCGGCGCATTATAATTATGAGCTTTTGAACGCTTATGGTTACTATACGGATGGTCAGGGACAGCAGAAAAAACTTTATTTAAAAGATGCACTTACGGAGCTTGAAAGTAAGGAAATAAGCAGTTATGTACGTTCTTACAAAGTGAAGGGAATCGATGGATCATACAGTGCAATCTCTTTAAAACCGGGCGTAAAATATACATTTGTTGCGCATACCTATGATGCAGGCAGTTCTCTTTATAACATACAAAAGAAGCCGGTGTTTACCGTAAATAAGGAAATAAAAGTAACAGATGCTCAAAAAAATCAAACATATAAAAATATATCTGTTGGCATGACTTATTATACGGCAATGAGTCCTGCTTCGAATATGGTAAGCTATACGGATAAGGTATCCGTACCGCGTGTATATACAAAGGCGGGAAAAAACAGTATAAAGTTATCTTTTACCAGAGGAAGCTGTACCGGATATGAGATTTATCGTCTTTCAGGTAAAAAATATAAGAAAATAGCAACGACCACAGACTATGTCTATACAGATCAGAATTTAAAGGCAGGCACAAAATACTCCTACAAGGTACGCTCTTATTATTATGATCCGGACAGAAAAACGAAAAGTTACAGTATATATAAAAATTTTACTGTAAGTACCAGCCGTGTAAATAACATTGTATTAAAGGTGGCTAAGAACTCAAAAAATACAGTGAAACTGACCTGGACAAAAGTAGGTTCTGCAACAAAATATGAGATTTACAGAACTTCTGAGAGTGACAAGGATATCACAGAAATTTCAGGATGGATCAATTCGGGCAACAGTGCCGTAACAGTAGAAAATACAAAGTATGAACTGGTGAAAACGATCACAAACGCAAAAACGACAACATACACGGACAAAAAGTTAAAATTCGGTGAGAGTTACACCTATCTGATCTGTGCATATTATAAAGACGGAAAAACATTAAAATACATTACCGCGTCGACCAGAGTTAAAATGCAGCTCGAGGAGCCGCGAAATCTCGTCCTTACCAATAAAGGCAAAAATGTAAGCGTTAAATGGGATGCGGACAAGTACGCTGCAGGCTATCAGATCCGATACATGGTATATGATAAATATGGTGAGGAAAAAACAGTTGCAGAAAAATATGTAACGGTAAAGAAAAATAAATACACCATTAAAGGATTATCGAGCGGAGAATACGTCAATGTATCGGTAAGGGCTTATAATTCCCAAAAAGAATACAGTGGATGGTCATCGTCAAAAGAATCTACATCACTTGCAGCAGTAAAATCCATCAAAGCTGTTTATGATACGAAAAAGAATGCAGTAAAGATTACCTGGAAAAAGGTAAAAGGTGCGAAATATTATAAAGTCGTCCGTTCTGTATATACGCCGTTATGTAATACGGACGAAAAACTTTATGCAGCAGCAGGTAACCTGATCGCAAAAGATTCCAATGATGAGACAGGATATTACAGAGAGGTTCACTATCGGGAATATTATGGCGAAGACGGATCCATTACAGGCACGGCGGCATATGACAGGGCACGGTTGAAAAAAGGTGTGAAATATTATTATATGGTCAGTGCATATGGGGAAAAAGGAACAAGAATTGCCTCTTATATGACCTCGGAATATGGTACACAGGTTGCTTCCGGTAAGCCGGCAGTCATCGTATATGGTGTCAAAATTGCTGCAAAAGTAAAAAATAACAAAAAAGGAACGGTTACCGTTTCTTACAATAAGGTAACAGGTGCCAAAACTTATCAGATTTACCGTGCAGAAAAAAAGAACGGTAAGTATACTCTGATCGGAGCCACAAAGAAGACGTTTTTTGCAGATAAAAAAGCAAAGAAGAAAAAAACATATTATTACAAAGTGGTTGTAAATGGCAGGAATGAATTACTTGCAGACTTTACAATCAGGAGTTCAGCAGTAAAAATTAAAGTAAAAAAATAATTCTGCAATAATAATAATAATAAAAACCGGAGGAAGCGGATTGCTTTTTCCGGTTTTTGTCATAGAAAGTAAGTTGCTTTTTGCAGATAAAGTAAGTATACTGATAAACAATAAAAAGAGATGGAGAAGGAATATGCCGAAGGGAAAAACAACAGTATTTTTTTGTCAGGAATGTGGTTACGAATCATCAAAGTGGATGGGACAGTGTCCTGCATGTAAGGAATGGAATACATTTGTTGAGGAGATGATCGATAAAAAAAGTGCAGCAAAAGGCGGCAGGGTAGCGGCAAAAGCGGCAGAGGCGAAGAACGTTCCGCTCTCACAGATCGAGATGACACAGGACAAACGCATGTCGACGGATATGAAAGAGCTTGACCGTGTACTTGGCGGCGGAATCGTACAGGGATCTTTAGTGTTAGTGGGCGGTGATCCGGGAATCGGTAAATCAACACTGCTTTTGCAGGTATGCCGGAATTTATCGGAGAAAGGTGTGCGCGTATTATATATATCCGGAGAGGAATCCCTGCAGCAGATCAAAATAAGGGCAGAACGTATCGGAACCTTTGGCGATTCGCTGACACTTTTATGTGAAACGAACTTAGACACGATAAAAACGGTGATTGACCGGGAAAAACCGCAGATCGTGATCATAGATTCCATACAGACCATGTATAACGAAGAAGTTTCCTCTGCACCGGGCAGCGTATCACAGGTGCGGGAATCCACAGGGGTATTTATGCAGATTGCAAAGGGGATGGGAATTTCCATCTTTATTGTCGGTCATGTGACGAAAGAGGGCGTGGTTGCGGGTCCGAGAGTTTTAGAACACATGGTGGATACGGTACTCTATTTTGAGGGGGACAGGCATGCGGCATACCGTATACTGCGCGGTGTCAAAAACAGGTTCGGCTCAACGAATGAGATTGGCGTGTTTGAGATGAGACAGAACGGACTGATGGAAGTGGAAAATCCTTCGGAATACATGCTGAGCGGGAAACCGGAAGGTGCATCCGGTTCGGTTGTTGCGTGTTCTATGGAAGGAACCAGACCGATTCTGGTGGAAGTACAGGCGTTAGTCTGCCACAGTAATTTTGGAATTCCGCGGAGAACGGCTGCAGGCACCGATTTTAACAGGGTAAATCTTCTGATGGCAGTACTTGAAAAAAGGCTGGGATTAAAACTTGGAGACTGTGACGCTTATGTGAATATCGCGGGCGGCGTAAAAATGAATGAGCCAGCGATCGATCTTGGCATTGTGCTTGCCATTATATCCAGTTACCGTGAAAACCCGATCAATGAGAAGACGATCTGTTTCGGAGAAGTGGGCTTAAGCGGAGAAGTGCGTGCCGTCAGTATGGCAGAGCAGCGCGTGACAGAAGCAAAAAAACTTGGATTTGATGAATGCATTCTGCCCCAGGTCAGCCTGGATTCCATGAAGGACAGTGGATCTGTGCCAAAGGGAATCCGCCTGACTGGTGTGAGGTCAGTGAAAGATGCGATGGATGCGATATTGAAATAAAATACGGTGGAAATATATCTTTTCTGGAAAGATGAACTGAAACAGTAAAATTCACTTTGCGAAAGTACACATAAGAAAGTGAAATTTTTGGAAAAAATGGGTTGACAAAATAATACCCAGATGGTAACATAGTCAAGCTGACCGCGGGACATGACATGATCTGACAGCGGACAACAAAAAAGTTGTTGACAAACAGAACAACACATGATAAAATATTAGAGTTGTCGCGTTTGAGATAACAGATCGGACAAAAC
>ENA-UAMM01000415-UAMM01000415.1-human-gut-metagenome-genome-assembly--contig:-NODE-415-length-15579-cov-3.367624_pt1 | contig 15579 bp, 8 predicted proteins | sample MGYA00243284_ERZ654499 | MGnify/ENA primary metagenome ERZ654499 (study PRJEB26926, sample SAMN06164397) | human gut metagenome | biome: ENVO:00009003; feature: ENVO:2100002; material: ENVO:00002003... | reverse complement strand
GAGATCAGCCTCGGTCTCGTGGGCTCGGAGATGTGTATAAGAGACAGAGCCTATGTGGTTACCGGGTTAAATAATAAGAAAGAATTTCTACTAGTGTAGATCGGTTTTTTTAACATATATAGATTTAAATAACCAGAAACACAACATTAACTCGTCAAATAAATCATTGACAGAGCAAAAAAGATGTACTATCATCCATTTTGGATGCAGGTACATCTTTTTCTGTTATCTGAATACAACACAGAGAGGTAGAACAATGGATGCAACAGAACGAAAAATGACGAAAATAGCAAGAGAAGTGAGCAAATTCACGGTGCAGACCATGAAGGAAGATGGGATTGGGACTGCGGAATTTGATTTTATCCATTTGGTACGGCACAATCCGGGCATTACCCAGGCGGCGGTGCGGGAACAGCTGAAGATCGACAAGGGAGCTGCCGCAAGGCGTGCGGCGAGTCTGGAGAGCAAGGGATACCTTTACCGGAAGCCCAACCCGGCGGATGGCAGGAGCCAGCTGTTGTATGCCACGGAGAAGGCGGAGCAGTTGAAAAACTCCAAGGCTGCCATTGAGAGCAAATTTTATGAATGGCTGTTGGCGGAACTTCCGGAGGAAGAGAAGGAAGCATTTTGTAAGACGCTGGATACCCTGTACTGGCGCACCAAGCAGGAACGTCGGGCAGGATTTGTCAATGTGGCAAAATGCGTGGAAGAAGGAGCAGGAGAGGATGAAACAGATACCGGAGACAGTGAAAAAGGATCAGATCCTGTATTATTTCAAAACCCAGTGGACTGTGCTGCTGGCGGTAACAATCTCCGGTCTGATCTATAACCTCGGACTGCTGGCAGGACCGTGGTTCGAGGGTCGGATGACGGGATGCCTGGTGGACATTCTGGGTGGAAAAGCAGGATACCGGGATATGCTGGTGCTGGTGACGACATATGTGATATCTATTGCCATCGTGCAGATCTCCCGTTATATCAAACGTTTTTATGTCAGACGATTTGCTAATAATGTGAATCGTGACATGAAAGAGATCCTGTACCGCAGTCTGGTGCACAGAAGCCGTGCCGAACTGGAAGAAGAGGGTGTCGGAAATGTGATGACCAAGGCAATCCTGGATGTGGACGACTGTGCGGAGGGTATGCGGAAATTTACCACAGAGATCTTCGATACCGGTGTGGCACTGGCAGCATATGTGGGAATGCTGTTATTCTATGACTGGCGGCTGGCAATCTTAGGCATGCTGTTTTTACCGGTATCTTATGTGCTGGCGGAGAAGATGAAGCGTAACGTGCAGCGTACCGGAGCGGCATATAAGGAACAGTCCGGAGATTTAAGTGCCGCAACACTGGACAGAGCTGCCAATGCTGTCACTTACCGTGTCTATGGCAGAGAAAAAGAGCGGGAACAGGCCTATGAAGCGAATCTTACCGCTTATGAGAAATCTGCTGTGAAGGCTAATATCTGGAGTACCGCGTTCCCCCCGCTGTACCGGATCATCTCCATGACAGGCATACTGTTTATCCTGTATTTCGGCAGCAGAAATGTGCTGGGAACCGGCTGGAAAATATGGGATGTGGCAGCCTTTACCACGTTTTTATCCTGTTTTTTGAAGTTAGCCGTGAAATCTTCTCATGCAGCGAAGCTATTCAATGCGGTACATAAAGCCCAGGTCTCCTGGAAACGAATCAAACTGCTGATGAAGGAAGACACTTATGAGGACGACAGCCTGGTACAGGAGCCAGGAACGCTGGAAGTATCGGATGTAAGCTTCGCTTATCCCGGCGGAGAGAAGATCTATGAGGACTTCAATCTGTCAGCCACTCCGGGACAGATCATTGGTGTCACCGGCGCAGTGGCGTGTGGTAAATCCACATTGGGAAAGACCTTCCTCTGTGAATACCCTTACGAAGGAAGGATCTGTTTCCACGGCAAAGAATTATCCGGGATGACCAAGGCAGAGCAAAACGGCATGGTGGGATATTTAGGACATGATCCGGAGCTGTTCAATGACAGTGTCCGTAACAATATACTGCTGGGCGATGATGACGATCCGGAGAAGTATCTGAAGGCAGTCTGTTTCGACGGTGAGGTGGCAGAGATGGAAGAGGGTATGGACACCATTGTGGGAAATGGCGGTGTCCGACTCTCCGGTGGACAGGCACAGCGGCTGGCATTGGCGAGAACCTTGTGCCATAAGCGTCCGGTCCTGATCCTGGACGATCCTTTTTCCGCACTGGATCGCAAGACGGAGGAAGAGGTTTTTGCCAATCTACGGAAGCTGGCAGCAGACAGTATCGTGATCCTGCTGTCCCACAGACTCTATCTGTTCCCTGAAATGGATCAGGTGCTGTGGATGGAGGATGGAAAAGTGACCGCAGGAACCCACGAACAGATCCTTGAAAAGTTCCCGGAGTATGCGAGACTGTATGAAGCACAGGCGGATGGCGCTGAAGCACACAGTACGCAGGAGGGAGGTCCGGATCATGCAGAAAAATAAACAGATGCAGAAAAATAAGAGACAGAATGTGAAAAATGTCCGCAGCGTGATCCGGCAGACTGTGACAGGCTATGCAGGGTTGTCACTGGGAATCGTGCTGGCAGTCGCAGGTGCCATTGTAACCGCGCTTTTGCCGCCCTGGATCCTGGGAAGTATCGTGGATACGATCACCGCAGGAAACGCAGTTCCGGTTGCATTGGTGATACTGTATTTTGCTTTTACGGTGCTCACCGGGCTGACCGAAAGCCTTCGGGAAGGTCTGCTGACGGTCTTCGGTCAGAAGATCACCCACGCACTGCGGAGCAGCATGATGGAGAAATACACGAACCTGACGGCAGGGGAACTGACGAAGCAGGAGCCCGGTACTATCGTATCCCGGTTCGTAGGAGATGTGGATACGGTGGAGAACCTGTTCACCTCCGGAATCATCAGTATGTTCGCCGATGCCTGTAAGATTATAAGTATCCTGGTGGTGATCTGGTTAAAAAACAGAGGACTGGCGATCGTACTTTTGGTTCTGCTTCCATTTCTGTATTGGTTCACCCGGACGGTGCAGAAAAACATGCTGAAAGCCCAGATCGAGAACCGTTGCGCCGTGGGCAGAGCATCCGGACATGTGCCGGAGACGCTGCACAATATCCGCACCATTCATACGCTGGGAAAAGAGCGCTACATGGAGCAGCGCTATGATGAATATATTGCGGAGAGCTACCGCGCGGTAGATCGCACGAATTTCTATGATGCTATTTATTCCCCGGTGATCCTGATCCTGAATGCTATCGTGGTGGCGGTTGTGATGCTGTTTTCTGCCTCCGGTAATGCAAAGGTGCTGACACTGTTCGGCATGTCTGCAGGTACAGCGGTAGCGGTAATTAACTATATCTCCCAGATCTTTACCCCAGTGGAGAGTCTGGGAATGGAGATCCAGACCATACAGTCCGCCGTTGCGGGCGTGCACCGGATCAATGAATTCTATGCCCTGGAGGAATTGCCGGAGAGAGTACGGAATTTGGAGACTTCGGTGGCCATAGCGCAAGAGACACCGTTTGTGGAACTGCAAAACGTGACCTTTGCTTATGAGGATGACAGCCGTAAAATCCTGCATCACTTAAGCTTCAAAGTGTATCCCGGAGAACAGGTGACGCTGTCCGGAAGAACCGGGGCAGGGAAGAGTACGGTCTTCAAACTGTTGTTGGGACTCTATCAGCCGGGAGAGGGTAAAGTGCTGATTCAGGGAAGAGATGCCATTCAGATTCCGGAAAATGAAAAGCGCAGCCTGTACGGCTATGTGGAGCAGACTTTTCACAGGGTACCCGGTACCGTGAAGGATCAGATCACGCTGTATGACGATTCTTTTACTATGGAAGAGGTACGGGAGGCTGCAACAATTGCGGGACTGGATGCAACGATAGAACAGCTGGAAAAAGGCTATGACACGCTCTGTACTTCGGAGATCTTCTCGCAGGGGCAGTGGCAGCTGTTATCCATTGCCAGAGCCGCCGTGGCGAAGCCGAAGCTCCTTCTGCTGGATGAGATTACGGCAAATCTGGATGCCCAGACCGAAGAAGAGGTGCTGCAGGCACTGAAGAGGGCTTCCGAAGGACGTACCGTAATCTCGATTTCGCATAGAGTGAACGCGGAGACAGGACGGATCATTACATTTTAATCCATCCAAATGCATTTGCCACGGAGCTTAATAAAATAATCGCAGCAAATACCGGGCAGAGATACTTGATCATGAAATTGAATATCTTTTTGCGGCGGAAAGCGGCTTCTCCGTGCATGACTTCTTCTTCCACAGCCTTTACTCCGATGACGCGGGATACCAGCAGACAGATGGTGATGGCAGCGATAGGCATCATCACGGAGTTGGTCAGGAAATCGAAGAAATCAAGGAACTGCATGCCGATGATCTTCACAGCACCGAGCGGTCCGTAACCCAGTGAGGATAACGTTCCCAGTGCCAGCATGATCACACCCATGATCACGGTAGATTTTTTACGACCCCAGCCAAGCTCGTCCTCGAAAGTAGACACAGCACTTTCGGTAAGTGCAATGGAGCTGGTCATGGCTGCGAACAGTACCAGTACGAAGAACATAATACCTACGAAGGTGCCCATTCCCATGCTGTCGAAGACCTTGGGAAGTGTGATGAACATCAGGGAAGGACCAGCCTGTAAGGTATCGGGATCCCCACCGGAAAATGCGAACACGGCGGGAATGATCATCAGACCTGCCATGATGGCGATGGCGGTATCAAAGATCTCCACATTTTTCGTGGAACCTTCAATGGAGACATCTTTTTTCATATAAGAGCCGAAGGTGATGAGAATACCCATGGCAATGGACAGAGAGTAGAACATCTGCCCCATGGCAGCTACGACTGTCATCCAGGAGAAATTCGCAGGATTCGGGATCAGGAAATACTTCACGCCGCTCAGTGCTCCAGGCCTGGTAACAGAATAGACTGTGATGACCACGGAGAGCACTACCAGGATCGGCATCATAATGCGGGATACGCGCTCGATACCGTTGCGGACACCGGCGTAGATGATTCCCAGAGTACACAGAGTGAATACGATAAAGCACAGCTCTGTAGAGACACCATTGGAAATAAACGTGGAAAAATAACCGTCCGCTGCCAGATCATGTCCGTGACCCTTGGCATATTCCACCAGATACTTGATCACCCATCCACCGATGACGGAATAATAAGGAACGATCAGAATAGGAATGATAGCGTTGATCCATCCACCGAAGGACAGCCATTTGGACTTCCCGAAGGTATGAAAGGCACCCACGGGGCTTTTACCTGTCATGCGTCCCAGTGAAGTCTCTGCCACGATCATGCTATAACCGAAGGTAAGCGCCAGGATAATATAGATCAACAGGAAGATACCGCCGCCGTATTTGGCTGCCAGATACGGGAAACGCCAGATATTGCCTAAGCCTACGGATGCTCCGGCAGCCGACAGAACGAAGCCGATCTTGCCGGAAAATGAACTTCTGTTATTATTTTTGTGATTCATAGTTTAAACTCTCCCATAAAAAATTGTCGTAAACAGAATAAGTGTAACATAGAAATAAGGAAAATACAGTACGAAATAGTCTGATTGAGAATTGAAAAATTCGATAATGCAAGAGTGAAAATTGAATGGATGCATTTTAATTTTAATATAAAACAATAATTCTGAGGAAAAATACAGAACTGCTATAAATATAAGCCAGTAATGGCACTGCTGAATGACGGTGTATCTGGCAATTTAAAGTATATTTTTTCCTGCATTTCGCATACTAACTGCAACGTTAATGATTAGTAATGCGAGATGATGATTTATCTTACGCAATATGTCATGGAGGAAAAAATGATGAAAGCAACTGGAATTGTAAGAAGAATAGATGACCTGGGACGCATCGTGATCCCGAAGGAGATCCGCCGCACGTTACACATCAGAGAGAGTGATCCGCTGGAGATCTTCACCGACAGAGAGGGGCAGGTCATCCTGAAAAAATATTCCCCTATCGGAGAGATGACCACATTTGCCAAACAGTATGCGGAGAGCCTGGCACAGGTGTCGGGACATGCCACACTGATCGCGGACAGAGACCAGTTCATCGCCGTCTCAGGAGGCTGTAAGCAACTGTTAAATAAATCCGTGAGCCGTCAACTGGAAGAGAAGGTCAATAATAGAGAGACTGTGATTGCCGCAAAAGGAGACCGCAACTATGTCAACATTGCGGAAGACATTGCCGTGGACTATGCCTGGCAGCTGATCACGCCGATCATCTGCGAAGGGGACATCATCGGAAGTGTGATCCTGTTGGAAAATGACGGGAAGAGCAAAATGGGGGAAGTGGAGCAGAAACTGGCTCTGTCTGCGGCGGGCTTCCTGGGCAGACAGATGGAACAATAAATAATTACTTTGTTTATTTACAATTTGAAATAGAAAAGTGCAACCAGTTGCAAAAATCTTTTCCAAAAATGAAGCAAGTATATTGATTTTCAGTTAAATTATCCATATAATAGAATAGAAAAGTGCAACCAGTTGCAAAAATCTATTCCAGGGAGAAAATATATGGATATTCGCAGAGATTTCTATTTGGAAAAGTTAATAAAAAGAAAGAGCAATGGATTAATCAAGGTGATTACCGGTATTCGAAGATGTGGTAAGTCTTATCTGCTGAATAACATTTTCTATCATCATTTGTTAGATTCCGGTGTGAAAGCAGACCATATCATACGGTTTGCCTTTGATTCTGCGGATGATCTTTACCTGATCGGTGAAAGTCTTATTCAGATCGAAAAGGAAAAGCGGGGTGTGGATCCGGAGAAATTTATGGCATATATTCGGTCGAAAACTACAGGAGAGGGAATATATTATCTGCTGTTGGATGAAATCCAGATGCTGGATTGTTTTGAGGCTGTTTTGAATGGATATCTTCGCAAAGAGAATATTGATGTGTTTGTGACGGGAAGTAACGCAAAACTGTTGTCAAAGGATATTGCTACGGAATTTGCAGGCAGGGGTGATGAAATTCATATGTACCCTCTCAGCTTTGCTGAATTTATGTCTGTTTATAACGGAGATAAATATACCGGGTTATCTGAATATATGCTTTACGGTGGAATTCCATTAGTGGTTCTGCGGGATGGTGCCGGGGATAAGGCAACAGCGCTGCAGAATTTATTTAACGAAATTTATATCCGTGATATTACGAAACGGAATCGTATAAAGAATATTGGGGAATTGGAAGATCTGCTAAATATTCTTTCCTCTGCGATCGGTTCGTTGACCAATCCGGAAAAACTAAAGAACACTTTTAAAACCGTGAAGAAATCTAAAATTACTTCTGCAACCATAAAGAAATATTTGGATTACTTTGAAGATTCTTTTTTGATAGAGTCAGCACAGCGTTATGATATTAAGGGAAAGTCATATATAGAGACTCCTAAGAAATATTATTTTTCTGATTTGGGGCTTCGGAATGCCAGAATTAATTTCCGGCAGTTGGAGCAGACACATTCCATGGAAAATGTAATCTATAACGAACTCCGGATGCGGGGATATAGTGTGGATGTAGGTGTTGTCCCTATCGCAGAAAAAGATTTGGAAGGAAAGGTAAACCGCAGGCAGCTGGAAGTGGATTTTGTCTGCAATCTTGGTTCTGCCAGATATTACATTCAATCGGCATATTCTCTTCCGGATGAAACAAAGCGGACGCAGGAAATCCGACCGTTCCGGAAGATTGATGACTCTTTTAAAAAAATTGTCATTACAAAAGATATTGTGCAGCCATATTATGATGAATATGGTATTCTGACAATCAATATTTATGATTTCCTGTTGAATCCGGAATGCCTGCAAGGTTAAAGATAACAAGATCAGAAACAAATAAAAAACGGTCGTAACCGGGTTAAGATATCACCTGGTTACGACCGTTTGTCTTACCGATATATAATTTCTCATCAGCTTCTTTTAATAATGTATGAACATCTTTGTCAGACTCACAGACCAGTCCGAAGGTCATATTTATCTTCACGTGTTGCCCTTCGTAGAGTGTATCCAGTTCGTGAATTTTGTCCATGAGAAGATCCAGCTGTTTCCGTGCTTCTGCAAGATCTACATTTTCAAATACCAGTAGAAATTCCTCACCACCCCAACGCGCGGCAAAGCCACGGCGCCACATATGCTGCTTCAGCAGGGCAGAGACATTTTTCAGTACGGCATCCCCACATTCGTGACCGTAGGTATCATTAACCTTTTTGAAAAAGTCAATATCTCCGATGGCGAGCGCAAAAGAATGGCGGAAGGATTGGGCTTCCTCGAAGATCTGGCGCAGCTTTTTTTCCCCGCTGCGTCGGTTGTACAGCTCGGTCAGGGCATCCTGCTCGATCATGGTACGAAGAGAGCGCTGCATGGACAGGGCACAGCGACCGATATCACCTAATTCATCACTGCGTTTTGTTACGGAATGATCCAGTGTGGCGTTCAGATTCCCGGAGGCTACCTCTGACAGGAAGCTGTGAATATGGAGTAATACAGCCACGAATCTTCTGGTGTAAAAATAGATGCAGACAGCCACGAGAGCCACAAAACCGATGATCAGCCATGTCAGCGGATAGACATAACGTTGAATGGCTTGAGATACGGCGGCACTGGATTTTCCTATAAAAAGCATGCCAACTATGCTGCCGTCCTGATTGCGGACAGGACTATAATAGGAAAAATAAGTCTTTCCATTGATCAGAGTGTTGATATAAAAATGATCTTCACCGGTATTCAGGACATCACGGATCACCACATCCGGAGCACCGGAGCCGACAATGCGGTCACCCTGGGCGTTATACAGAGTCGTCAGAATGCGGGTATCCTGGTAGAACAGGGTGATGTCCAGTCCGGTATCCTCTTTGAATTGATCAAATAGAGAATATTCACGGGTGATATCTACATCGCCCTTATACAGAAGGTAGGCAACATCACCTTCCAGCCGGTAATCGCCGGGATAGGCAGCGTTCAGAAGTGTAGTGGCACTTTTTGTGGCATCATACAATTCACGTTCCACTTCCTGATACATAGTTTTTGTGAACCATTGGGAAGTGAAAAATAACATGACGATCCCCAGCGCCAGCAGGGGAATCAGGCCGATCGCCTGCAGAGTATATGATATTTTACCGCCGCTTCTTTTCGGCGTATTTTGCGTATTTTCCATAGAATTCCCTGCCCTTTCCGGTAAGATCGGTACACATATCAGTCTTAAAATAATTATATGAAATAAATGTCGGAAAAGCAAGAAAGAAAAGCTTTCTAAGCAAATCATAACATCCGGCTTGACAACGCAAAAAAATGAGATATATAATAGCGGTATATCAAAAATGCATTGACGAAGAGAGTAACTTTTCCGCAGAAAGGCAAAGCGAGCCGGTGATGGTGAGAGATCGGTGCGAGTAAGGGAATCGTGAAAATCACTTCTGAGCTGTCAGAACAAAAGCCCAGGTCATGAGTTCTGAACGGAATCCCGCCGTTACCGGGAAGCATATCACTCCTGTGAGATTACACATGTGGAATCATATGGGAAGTATGTTGTAAGAGGTGGTTAACGAATGCATGAGCTTCGTCCTGTTACGGGACGGAGCTTTTTTCATCCTCAGTTTCAGAAAAGAAAGGAAGCACAGTATGTACAAGCAGGTACCCACAAGCCTGAATTTTGTAGACCGCGAGAAAGCAGTCGAGAAATTCTGGGAAGACAACGACATTTTCAAAAAAAGTATGGAGCATCGTAAGGAAGGCGAAACCTATACCTTCTACGACGGACCGCCTACCGCTAACGGTAAGCCTCACATCGGTCATGTAGAGACCCGTACCATCAAGGATATGATCCCCAGATACCGTACCATGAAGGGATATATGGTTCCCCGTAAGGCCGGTTGGGATACCCACGGACTTCCCGTAGAACTGGAAGTCGAGAAGATGCTGGGTCTGGACGGCAAGGAGCAGATCGAGGAATACGGTCTGGCACCTTTCATTGACAAATGTAAAGAGAGCGTCTGGAAATATAAGGGAATGTGGGAAGATTTCTCCCGTACCGTTGGTTTCTGGGCTGACATGGATAACCCTTATGTTACCTACGATGACAACTTCATCGAGTCCGAATGGTGGGCACTGAAGACCATTTGGGATAAGGGACTTCTGTACAAGGGCTTCAAGATCGTTCCCTATTGCCCTCGCTGCGGAACCCCGCTGTCCAGCCACGAAGTGGCACAGGGCTATAAGGCAGTCAAAGAGCGTTCCGCTATCGTACGTTTCAAGGTAAAGGGTGAGGATGCATATTTCCTGGCATGGACCACCACCCCCTGGACTCTTCCTTCCAACGTGGCACTGTGTGTGAACCCGGAGGAGACTTACCTGAAGGTGAAGGCCGCCGACGGTTATACCTATTATATTGCAAAGGCACTGGCAGACAAGGTTCTGGGCCGCCTGGCAGAAGAGGGCAAGGATGCTTACGAAGTACTGGAGACTTATGTTGGTAAGGATCTGGAGTACAAGGAGTATGAGCCTCTGTACAAGTGTGCGGGAGATGCCGCCAAGAAGCAGAAGAAAAAGGCACATTTCGTAACCTGCGACGGTTATGTAACCATGACCGACGGTACCGGTATCGTTCATATCGCACCGGCTTTCGGTGAAGACGACAGCCGTATCGGACGTAATTACGAGCTGCCCTTCGTACAGTTCGTAGACGGCAAGGGTGATCTGACCGCAGAGACCCCTTATGCCGGAAAATTCGTAAAAGATGCAGATCCTCTGGTACTTAAGGATCTGGATGCAGAGGGCAAGCTGTTCGATGCACCGAAGTTCGAGCATGATTATCCTTTCTGCTGGAGATGTGACACTCCGCTGATCTATTATGCAAGAGAGTCCTGGTTCATCAAGATGACCGCTGTGAAGGATGATCTGGTACGTAATAATAAGACCATCAACTGGATCCCCGCTTCCATCGGTGAGGGACGTTTCGGCAACTGGCTGGAGAATATTCAGGACTGGGGTGTATCCCGTAACCGTTACTGGGGTACTCCGTTAAATATCTGGGAGTGCGAATGCGGACACCAGCATTCCATCGGCAGCCGTGAAGAGCTGTACAAGATGAGCGGCAATGAGAAGGCGAAGACCGTAGAATTCCATCGTCCTTATATCGACGAGATCACCATCACCTGCCCCGAGTGCGGCAAGCAGATGAAGCGTGTTCCCGAGGTAATCGACTGCTGGTTCGACTCCGGAGCAATGCCTTTTGCACAGCATCATTATCCGTTTGAAAACAAGGATCTGTTCGAGCAGCAGTTCCCCGCTGACTTTATCTCCGAGGCAGTGGACCAGACCCGTGGATGGTTCTACTCTCTGCTGGCAGAATCTACTCTGCTCTTCAATAAGGCTCCTTACAAGAACGTTATCGTTATGGGCCATGTACAGGATGAGAACGGTCAGAAGATGAGTAAGAGTAAGGGCAATGCGGTAGATCCTTTCAACGCACTGGAGACCTACGGTGCAGATGCCATCCGTTGGTATTTCTACACCAGTTCCGCACCCTGGCTGCCGAAGAGATTCTCCGGCAAAGCCGTACAGGAAGGACAGCGTAAATTCATGGGTACCCTGTGGAACACCTACGCATTCTTCGTACTGTATGCAAATATTGATAATTTTGACGCTTCCAAATATACACTGGAATACGACAAACTGCCCGTAATGGATAAGTGGCTGCTGTCCAAACTGAACTCTACCGTTGCAGAAGTAGACAGCAATCTGGACCAGTACCGTATCCCCGAGGCTGCCAAGGCGCTGCAGGACTTCGTCGATGAGATGAGTAACTGGTATGTAAGACGCAGCCGTGAGCGTTTCTGGGCAAAGGGTATGGAGCAGGATAAGATCAATGCCTACATGACGCTGTACACCGCACTGGTGACCATCTGTAAGGCAGCCGCACCCATGATCCCCTTCATGACAGAGGATATTTACCAGAACCTGGTAAGAAGCAACGATGCAAATGCACCCGAGAGTATCCATCTGTGTGACTTCCCGGTAGTGAACAAGGATCACATCGACAAGAAGTTGGAAGAGGATATGGAAGATGTACTGGATGCTGTAGTTATGGGTCGTGCATGCCGTAACGAGGCTGCCATCAAGAATCGTCAGCCGATCAGCAGAATGTATATCAAGTCAGACTTCACCTTAAGTGAGTTCTACCAGGAGATCATCGAGGATGAGTTGAACGTCAAGGAAGTTGTATTTACCGATGACGTACGTGACTTTACCTCTTACACCTTCAAACCCCAGCTGCGTACCGTAGGACCCAAGTATGGCAAACAGTTGGGCGGCATCCAGAAGCACCTTGCAGCACTCGATGGCAATGCAGCAATGGATGAGCTGAATGCAGACGGCGCATTAAAGTTCGATGTAGACGGTGTGGCTGTGGAACTGACCAAGGACGATCTGCTGATCGACATGGCACAGAAGGAAGGCTATGTATCTCAGGAGGACAATCGGATGACCGTTGTCCTGGATACCAACCTGACACCGGAACTGGTAGAGGAAGGCTTCGTATACGAGATCATCAGCAAGATCCAGACCATGCGTAAGGAGAGCGGCTTCGAAGTGACCGATCACATCCGCGTATCCATCAATGGCAACGATAAGCTGTCCGAGATCGCACAGAAGAACAAAGAAGCCATCAGCGGCAAGGTTCTGGCTGATGAACTGACAAGCGGTATGGAATACGGCGTATCGAAGGAATGGAATATCAACGGCGAGAACGCAGTGATCGCTGTGGAGAGAGTATAAAGATAAAGATTCTGTGGTTTTCCGGAAGGGGGACCGCAGAATCTTTTCTGTTTCGGAAAAACATTTACGAAACTTACGAAAACCGGCGAAAACAGTTGGAATGAGTGTATATATTTGTTATAATATTACCTGTATTTGGTTAAGAATATGGATGAAATCATAACGCTATCCGGTGCGGAATATCTTGAGAAGAGTACAGTACCGGAGAGGTAATGGAGAGGAGAACATAGGTGAAAAAATCAGTAGCAGCCAGCGAGAAGCCGGTAAAGGCAAAAGAGTTCGACAAGGAGCTCTTCAAGAGAAGTGTGGAATATAATGTGCGCACCCTGTATCGTAAGAATCTGGAAGAGGCAGATGCACAGCAGATCTTCCAGGCAGTATCTTATGCGATCAAGGACCGTATCGTAGAGAACTGGATGGAGACCCAGAAGGCATATGAGAAGGAAGACCCCAAGATGGTCTACTACATGTCCATGGAGTTTTTGATGGGAAGAGCACTGGGCAATAACCTCATCAATTTAAAGGCATATAAGCCCGTAGCGGAAGCTCTGGAAGAACTGGGACTGGATCTGAACCTGATCGAGGACCAGGAGCCGGATGCAGCACTGGGTAACGGTGGACTGGGACGTCTGGCAGCATGTTTCCTGGATTCTCTGGCAACGCTGGGATATCCTGCATATGGCTGCGGTATCCGTTATCGTTATGGTATGTTCAAGCAGGAGATCCGCGACGGTTATCAGGTAGAGGTTCCCGATAACTGGCTGATGAATGGTAATCCTTTCGAACTGCGCAGACCTGAGTATGCGAAAATTGTGAAATTCGGCGGCTATGTCAGTGTGCATACCGATGAGAATGGCAGAAATGTATTTACCCAGGAGGGTTATCAGTCTGTTAAGGCCATTCCTTTTGATTTTCCCATCGTGGGCTATGGCAACGGTATTGTAAACACCCTGCGTATCTGGGATGCGGAGCCCGTAGAGTGCTTCCAGCTGGATTCCTTTGATAAGGGGGATTACCAGAAGGCGGTAGAGCAGGAGAACCTGGCACGTAACATCGTAGAGGTTCTGTACCCCAACGACAATCACTATGCAGGTAAGGAGCTGCGTCTGAAGCAGCAGTACTTCTTCATCTCCGCATCCGTACAGGAAGCTGTAGAGAAGTACATGAGAAAGCATGATGATATCCATAAGTTCTATGAGAAGGTTACCTTCCAGCTGAACGATACCCATCCTACCGTAGCTATCGCAGAGCTGATGCGTGTGCTGATGGATGATTATTATCTGACCTGGGAGGAAGCGTGGGAGATCACCACCAAGACCTGTGCTTACACCAACCACACCATCATGGCGGAAGCATTGGAGAAATGGCCCATCGAACTGTTCTCCAGACTGCTTCCGAGAATCTATCAGATCGTAGAGGAGATCAACCGCAGATTCGTTCTGGATATCCAGCAGAAGTACAGCAATGTACCCGGCGTGGATGTACAGGAGAAGATCCGCAAGATGGCCATCATCTATGATGGACAGGTGAAGATGGCAAATATGGCTATCGTTTCCGGTTACTCAGTCAACGGCGTGGCAAGACTGCATACCGAGATTCTGGAGAAGCAGGAACTGAAGGACTTCTACGAGATGTTCCCGGAGCGCTTCAACAACAAGACCAACGGTATTACCCAGAGACGTTTCCTGCTGCATGCGAATCCTCTGCTGGCTGACTGGGTAACGGCTCATGTAGGTGACGACTGGATCACCGATCTGCCTCAGATCTCCCGCCTGAAGGTATATGCGGATGACAAGAAGGCACAGCAGGAATTCATGAACATCAAGTACCAGAACAAAGTACGTCTGGCAAAATATATTCTGGAGCACAACGGTATCGAAGTAGATCCCAGATCCATCTTCGATGTACAGGTAAAGCGTCTGCATGAGTACAAGAGACAGCTGCTCAATATTCTGCATGTAATGCACCTGTATAACGAACTGAAGGAGCATCCGGAACTGGATTTCTATCCCAGAACCTTTATCTTCGGCGCGAAGGCAGCAGCCGGCTACCGCAACGCAAAACTGACCATCAAGCTGATCAACTCCGTAGCGGATGTAGTAAATAACGATCCCGCTATTAACGGCAAGATCAAGGTCGTATTTATTGAGAACTACAATGTATCCAACGCAGAGATCATCTTTGCGGCAGCAGATGTCTCCGAGCAGATTTCTACCGCAAGTAAGGAAGCGTCCGGTACCGGTAACATGAAGTTCATGCTGAACGGTGCCCTGACTCTGGGAACCATGGACGGTGCCAACGTGGAGATCGTAGAAGAAGTGGGCGAAGAGAATGCCTTTATCTTCGGTCTGTCCGCACAGGAAGTTATCAACTATGAGAACCATGGCGGATATGATCCCATGGAGATCTTCAACAATGATCAGGATGTCCGCAAGGTACTGATGCAGCTGATCAACGGAACCTTCGCACCGGGAGATCCCGAGCTGTTCCGTCCGCTGTACAACTCTCTGCTGAATACCCAGTGCACCGCCAAGGCAGACACCTACTTCATCCTCAAGGACTTCAAGTCCTACGCAGAGGCACAGAAGAGAGTAGAAGCCGCTTACCGCGACGAAGACAACTGGGCTAAGAGCGCGATCCTGAACGTGGCTTGCTCTGGCAAGTTTACCTCCGACAGAACCATCCAGCAGTATGTGGATGAGATCTGTCTCTTATACACATCTCCGAGCCCACGAGACCGAGGCTGATCT
>ENA-UAMM01000409-UAMM01000409.1-human-gut-metagenome-genome-assembly--contig:-NODE-409-length-15629-cov-13.504109_pt1 | contig 15629 bp, 7 predicted proteins | sample MGYA00243284_ERZ654499 | MGnify/ENA primary metagenome ERZ654499 (study PRJEB26926, sample SAMN06164397) | human gut metagenome | biome: ENVO:00009003; feature: ENVO:2100002; material: ENVO:00002003... | reverse complement strand
GCTCCGGCATTATGCCCTCTCCGGGAAACTGCTGAATTGGAGGCAATGGCTGAAGATGAAGCCGAAACGGCAGCGGCATCAGCGAAAGGAGCAACGGTATGCTGAAGCTGTGCGGCACGAATTTTGGCTAAAATTCCGGCAGCTTTCTGCGGTTTGGCAAAACTCAAATCCTGCAAAGGACTGTTCTCGCTGACACGGTGGTTTATCAATACGGCTGCAACATAGTGGCTGTTATACCCTTCTTTTGCATATTGGTGTTTTTCGTCAGCGCAAAAAGCGGCAAGCCGCTCATAAATATCATCGGCGCCTTTGTACGCCAATTGCCGGGCGATTTCGAAATTGCGCACCAGCCCATGAACCGTTTCCAACATCAATTCTTTTATTTTCTTTGAATGGTCGAGGGTTCCTTCTTCTTCAAACAGCCGACGGGCTATTTCAAAATTAGCATCGGCAGCGATAAGCAGCCGGCGGGTTGAAATTTCCGGATTTTCTCCCTTGCGGAAAAAATCATGAGCGGCAATATTGTTTAATGCCAACTCGGGAAAATCATCAATCGTCTGCTCTTCATCGGCATGGACGCGAAAGCCTTTCAGAAAATCATACATTTTCCGAGACGACTTTATCTGAGAAAGATATTCTGCCGGCGGTTTTTGCAGCTGATAGACGTTCAGCCCCGATTTTTCATCAACTATTTTATCCAGAACGTTCCGGGAGGCGGCGTAATCGAAAGTTAATGCCAGCAGGTCGCTTTGCCGTAACAGCCAATAGTTTACGGCGATATCCGCGACAAAGTCCGCATCTTTCTCCCTGCGGCCGCACTGAGCTTCAAGCAAAAGCCCAAGACACTTGGATACACTGGGAATTTCGGCATCTGTTTCCGTGCGGGGAATTACGCCGGTTTCCGTATCACGGCTGTAGATATGCAGCAGGCGGGAAAAAACGGCGGAAAATTCTTTGGCTATGCCTTCGTCCTGCATTCCCGAACGGCAAACTCCGCCGGTTGCCAGAGATACCGATAATCCTGACACAGCCTTATAACACAAATCCGGATACTGCAGCCAACGCACCGGCTTATTCCCCTGCTCCAACAACCCAACCAGGTGCAAAACCCGAAGGCGCTGTTCCGAGGCAAATCCTTCGGAACAGCGGATATGCCCAATTCCTGCCAAAACGGACAAAGGATAATCCTGCATCTCACAATCCGGCTGTTGCATCAGGCGGTTATACATTTCCGAAGCCGGATAGTCTCCAAGCTCGCCCATATTCAGAACCCCCATAGCGCAGAAGTTCCAGGCATCGCTGCAGTTTTCATCATATTGCAGTTTACCCTGCCGGGCGAGAATCTGCTGCGCCCGGAATGTCAGGTCCGGATTGCCTTCGGTTCTGGCTGCTACTTCCGTTTTTACATCATGACAGCCGTCTTCTGCCAACTTGGTCAAAAAAACGGTTTCTTCCAGCTTTTTCAGCGTCAAAACGGGTAAAGGCGGAAGCCTGCGCGCCAGTTTTTCCACTTCCGCCATTTGCTCCGGAGAAAGATTTTCCGACATCATCAGCAGCGCGGCCAATTCGCTTTCCGCTTCCGTTCCCTGAGCCATAGCGGCGGCTTTGAAAACAGAAGCAGGCGTATTTTGAGGAGAGACCGTCGTATTTTGAGAAGATGCCGTCATATTTTGAGAAGATGCCGAAGCAGGAAATATCGAAACCGCAGCGGATGCGTTTTGGTCTTGCGGCGATGCCGGAGCGGAAAGCACAGGAGCTGCCGCCGCCAGAGAGGCTGAAATACCGTTCAGGGAGATACGCGCCACCACCTCCATATTTCGGGCATGATGGCGGGAGCGAAACCATAATGCGCCAAGTACCGGCACATATGCCGATGTTTCTTCAGGATAATCGGCAAGGTGCATTTCTATCCGCTGCAACAATTTTGCAACAACGCCCGGATTGCCGGACGACGCCAATATGCCGCGGCAAAAATCCGGCGTCAACGGACGCTTTTCGTTGCGATGTTTCATCACTTCCGCCGCCGTCAGCAGCGGGCTTTTTTCTGCGGTAACCAATATCGGATGCAACATTGGGGTTCCTTTCCTTTTTCAATTGTCTTTCCTGTCCTGCCCTGATAACGTGCGGCAAGGCCGGCGTTTGTTTCATATAAGCCTGGGACGGGACGACACAGCACCGGAGCTTCTGCGGGAGCTGAGACTGCGAGGTCAGCGCGTAAACGGCTTTTTCAGCAGCAGACGGTTATATCCGCAGCCGGGGCGCGTCAGTTTGGCCAATTCAGGCGGCTGGCGCTTATATCCCAGTTCCGCAACAGCCAGACGGAAGAGTTCCAGCGGTTTGCGCGGATCCTGCTCCAGCCGTCCGCTTTTGCCGAAACGCACATTATAAATCGACTTGTAAACGTCTTCCGGGGGTTCCGCTTTGCGGGCGTAAGCTTCGCAATAAACATTCAACAGCGCTTTAAGCCCGTTATCGCGCAAATCTGTCCGCGGCTTGTTTACAAAAGGCTCGCGATTGGCGAGGGCAATCAGGCGGAAGTTGGACAATGCGCCGCGGTTGACGGCGGCAGCAAGCTCGCTGACAGTCGCGTTCCCTTCCTTTTGCGCAATCAGATAGTCTTCATAGAGGCGGGCTCCGGAGGTTTCCGGATAACGCAGCCACTGCGTTACGGTATTGCGGCAGACCCGAAAAGCAAAACATTCATGCAGCAGCCAGGCGGCTTCGTCAACGCTTCCGGCACGGGAAGCAAGCTCCGGCAGGCTGACATTCAGCAATTCCGGCGTTCCCTGATATTTTTCCTCCTGCAGGCATGCCCTCACGTTAACCCTCTGTTCCAAAAGCCGGGGGAGAAAAGCCTCGACAAAATGAAACCGGCACATCAGAGGCAAGAACCCGGCATAAATTTCTTTTCCCTGGCGCGCTAAAGCGGGAAATTCCCTGTCTGCCGGACGGACACCGACTGCATCAAGCAGCAGCGGGAACAACGCCTTTTCGCCATGCAGCATTTCGGGCGGCATTTCCCGCACATTGCGGAGCGCGTACAAAATGCGCTTCTGGCAGCCGGCACAGGCATCTTTTTGCGCCGGAGAAGACAATTCCGCCGCCGCCATGCCGAGCCAGGCTACAACATCAAATATGTCGCCGGGATTGGATTGCAGCAGCCCCGCAGCACAAGGAGCAAGCAAATCGCCCATTTCCCCCATCAGAAAGATATCGGCAGCAGACGGTGCGTCATCATAAAGGCCGGGACGGATACCGGGGTCAGAAGGTGTATCGGGACGGATACCGGGGTCGGAAGGTGTATCGGGACGGATACCGAGGCCGGGATTGGAGGGTGTGTCGGATTGGATACCGGGGCCGGAAAGTGTATCGGGACGGATACTGCCGCTCCGGCAAAAGCCGCGCAGCATTCGCACCATATCGGGAGCCAGCCTTTCAGGATATGCCGAGTAAATGCCGGCATCAAGATTAAAACGGGGATTTTCGGGGTTATATACCGTCCCGGCATCGCCGCGGACGCCGTTTTTAACGCGTTTCAACAGTTTCTGCGCAATGCATGTCGAATTTGCAGTGTGCTTTTTCAATGCCGCAAAGCGACAGGAAAAAGCGTATTCTTCGGCAGTATAATTGTCATACGGGAAAAATTCATTGACAAGGTTGGCTGCTTTTTCGATAATTTTCGGCGTGGCGACCGTCCGGGAAACCATCGCTTCAACATAAGGCAGGTATGCGTCTATCTCCTGCGGCGCGGCAGATAAACGGTTCTCTATCATATCCAGCAGTTTTCCGGCAACGCTCTGGTTAGCGGACGACGTCAGAATCTCGCGGCAGAAATCCGGCGTCAACGGAACGCCGGACTTGCGGCGCTCCTGCAGCATGACGCTGCAGTGCAGAGGGCTTTGCGGATTGGTTATTTCCAGTTTCATCGCCACCCCCGTTTTTCTTATTCCCTGATTTCAAACGCGCAGAAAATATCTTTTGCCAGCGACGTTCGGGACAAGACGTTTTTCATCCCTTTGGACGTAACGGCAGCAAAACGGCCGATAAAGACGTTTGCCACTTCCGGCGCATTGACAGCGTCTTCCAGCTCGGCAAGCGTCGTTACCTCACGGCTGCCTGCAAGATTTTTGACGACGGCCTCTTCCCCCTCGGCATGAAGCGGATATATCCGGCAGCCGCCGAATTCCTTATACGGGCGGGCCAATACAGCCTGCAGCACGACGGTTTCTATCTGCCCTTTGTCATAACGCTTTTCCATAATGCTTATCTCCCATTCAGTTTTTTGTTCAATGCCGCTTTTACCGGCAGGCCTTTTTCGTATTCGACGTTCGTCAACTGCAAAGCATCAATGTTCTGCTTTTCGTTTTCGCCCATATTTTGCAGAAAATAGCAAAATTCCACGGCATTTTCATCCCCGCTGCTGCCCATTCCCATTTCTGTGTCAATGCGCAGCATCAGCGACGATACGACATGCGCATTGGTAACCCCTTCGTGCATCATCGTCTGTTTGCTCAGGTAATTGCCGATAATTTCATATTCGCCGGTCTTGTTGACCTCGTTCAGGTTGACGTAAAAGACGCCGCTTTTGCTCAATTTGGCCTTATCGTCGTCGCTGACGTCAAAGTCGGCCAGAATCAACGTATTCTGATTGGCTTTGTTATAGACTATTCCGGCGACTCCGGTCTTTTGGTTCTCGCGGTCATTGACAAAGACAACGGTGGTGAAAAAGGCGTCGTTTTTGTCAGAGGCAATTTCGCAGCTCATTTTTCCGTTGTTTACGCAGTCCTCGCCGTATTGCGCCAGCTCTTCCAGATACGCATCAACATCCAGATGCGGCGCCTCTTTGGCATATTTTTTGATATTGTGGCTGCGCATACTCTTGATGATAAAGCTGTCGGCAAACTGGTTGGCATTAATCAGGCTCTCGCGGTCAATCCTCGCACCCTCGCCGTGAACCGGAGCCATATACACCTGTTTCAAAGGCTTTTCGGCCGTGGTTTCCAAATCATAGTTCGGGACGAAAATACTCTGCCCCTCGTTTTCCCTGGCCAGCATCTGCGTCGCTTCCAGCAGCGTATTGTCGTCAAACACGTCTTCGGCGGACAGTTTCTGCCCCTGCAATTCGTCCTTGTACTCCTCGCGGATGGACGCTATCAGCACTTCCTTAATCTCGTCAAGAGCAACGCTCGGCAGGTCTTCGGGGCGGGCATTGTAAGTCTTGGCAACGGAATCTTCGCCGACATAGCCGGCAAATTCAAAATTCAGCCCTTTGGCCGTCTGCTGCAAAGACTTCCACAGCCCCTCAATCTTTTCATAATCCGCTTTGCGGTCTTCCGAATCACGCAACAGGCTGTTGATGCTGTCAGGGATTATCATATCCTTTAATTTGACGGCGACTTCGTTTTCAAGCCTTGTGCCGCGCACCAGAAGCTGTTCCTTTTCTCGGCGGGCAATACGCTTGTTCAGCTCCCACGCCACCTCTTCCTGCGTCTGCGGCTTGACGGCGCGGCCGAGCTTGGAGAAAATCCCGGCGCCGGACGACTTGCCGCGCGGCTGGTCAATCTTGGCGTGCTGATAAAGCTTGAACACATAACGCAGGTCAACGACTGCCTGATTTTCCAGATACGAGGTATAGCGTTCGGGCAGCGTTTCGTCCTTGGCGGCTTTGGTGATGATGTTTTCGGCTTCGGAAAGCAGGGCTCCGTATTGCGTCGCAACTTTAATTGTGCGGTCTATATGCCGGATATTAAACAATTCTTCCTGCGGAATCTTTTTCTTTTCTTCCGGCGTCAGCCCGACAGTGCGGAAATACATCAGCGTTTCGGCAAGCTGTTCGGGATTGCGGTCAAACGTTTCCGGATCCATCATATAAACGTGGTATGCCGGCACACCGGTCAGGTGCTTTAAGGTACGCGACAGGTAGTCGGCCTTTTCCGCGTCGGCAATCTGACGGATGTCAATCCCCATACCCTGACGGGAAATCATCGGCTTGGTCAGTTCTTTGGCGCTTGAGCCCATATCCTCGGTCGCCTGATTGGCGGTACCGAGAAACATAAAGGTTTCGGGAATCTCCGACCGCTTAATCGTGAACTCCTTGTCGTCTTCTCCCTTGAGTTTCAGTTCATCGGCGCCGGGTTCAGAGAAAAAGGCCTCAATTTTGAGCCAGGCGTCAACCACAGGGCCGCGGTTCGACTCATCGCGGATGACCATGCGGCCGTAGTCGGGGGAATCCGGATCCACCAGCGCCCGCAGCAACGGCCCGTTGGAAACGACAAAACCTAAAGAGCTATGGTCTTTTTCATACGGAATGTTTTCCATTTCCATCACTTTGTCTATCACGCCTTCAACAAAAGCCGAATCGCCTTTGACCGCGTTCCAGTCAATCGCCGTGATGCGCTTTCCGTCGCGGGTTTCCTGCGTTACGACATCATTTCCGAACATCTTTTTCATGTAAGCGACGGCATTTTGGGACAATGCCTGTTCCGGGTCCATATTGCCCATTTTGACGCGGGCGTCAATCTTGCGCTGTTTGCGGGTTTCGTCAACGCTGAACGTCGTTACCTTGTACAGTTCGTCGGGATTATCTATATTGTTGCAGTCGACAACCAGCGCGCCTTTCGGGTGAACCAAAGCGCCGATGGCCTTGGTCAGGTAAGTCTTACCGTTACCGGGAGCTCCCATTGTCGTATAGCCGTAGCTTTTGCTTTCCTCCGGGGTACGCCCCTTGTCCAGGCGCAACAGCATTTCGGTCATATCTTTCATCATCGTCGGGTCGGTTACAACATTGCGGATGAGGCGGCCGTAGACGGCTTCTTTCGGTTCGTCGCGCATGGTCGGGATATAAATTGCGTCCTCTTCCGATGCCAGCCAGGTAATCTTTCCGGTAATTTTGTCGGCGATGGGAACGGGAAATTCCTCGGTACCGAATTTATGCTTATAAATTTTCGCCATTACTTTTCTCCTTTAATTATCATGGCTGCCCATTGTTTTATTTTAACATATTTTTTGCTGCCGGTCAAGAGCAGAAACGCGGCTGCCGCGGCTTAAATCCAAATATCAGCGCCTTTTCAGGGATTTTAAGGTTTCAATTATTAGTTTTTCCTTAACGCCGTTGGTCATCGGCTCTTTTATCTGACTGTGTTTCATCCTTTTTTTCAACATCTCCATAATTTTTCCGGGTATCTGGTCGCCGGAAACGATGCCGTCGACATAATCTATCCGGTCGCAGCCCTTAGCCTGCATTTCCCTGACCAGCGGCTTGGTATAATTGCTTTCCCCCTGATCCATAAAGAAACTGTCGAACGTCAGCTGTTCGTTTTTCTCCAGCATGGTTTTCAGACAGCCGTTGACATCGGTCGAACCGTAGTCGTTGTTGCCGCCGTCAGTTACGGAAAAGATATGGGTAAAGCCGCTCTTGACATGAGGGTGCTTTGCCATATCCGAGGAAACATCCTTCAAAAACTCCTTTACCGCCGGAATCAAAAAGTCGTTGCAGCCGCCCTGCCCCCGGCGAACGCTTTCCAGACGTTTCGCAATCTCTTTGGTTTTGTCGTCTGGGAGCGCTACAGTCAGCGGGTAAGGCTCGCCCATCATATAAATATAGACGTTGATTTCCTTAAAACTGCGCGCGGCTTCATACAAAATGCAGGAGATGGCCAAAGCGTTGTCAAACGGCCTGCCGGTCATGGAACCGGAACCGTCAATGAGGATTCCGAAATTAGACTGCGGAAGCTGTACTTCTTTGATTTTCTCGTCTTCAGAGTATTTATAACGGGTGCGGAAACGCTCCAAATCCTTTTTGCCGATGTTCGGGTCGCCGCGGCGAAGCTTCTGCTGGAGGGCGACGTGGCGCTGCAAATCTATGGTGCGACCGCCCTGAACCGGAATTTGGGTCATTTTTTCCTTGGTCCGTTCGTGGCCGCGGCGGACGCTGTCAAACTTGTTTTGTTTGATGATTTCGCCGATAAGCTTTTTCGCCTGGGCTATTTCGTTGGAATACTGCGCGATATATTTCTGATATTCGTCCCAATTGCCTTCGCGGTAAAAGCGTGCAGCCTGCATATTGTCTTCGCTGAGCTTGACCATATCATCAATCGAAATCAGGCTCGGCATATCGTTTTGCGGCAGATAATCCTCCAGGCTGTTTTCACTGCGCCCGTGTTGCTGACTGTCTGACGCACCGCTTTCCTGCGGCGCACCGCGACTATCAGCACTGTCGCCGCGATTGGGCAAATCATTGGCCTTCATGCCGTTTTCGCCGGCCTGCCTTTTCAATTCGCGGATGCTCTCTGCCTTTTCCAGCAACTCTTTTATCTGCCCGTCGCTGAGGCGCGGCTGATAAATGTCGGTATTCGGCAGGCGGAACTGACCGGTATCGGGAAAGCCGGAGTTACCGTGCTGCTGCGATTGGCCGGAGTTGCCGGAGGACTGCGGAGAGCCGGACGAGGATTGCCGAGCACCGGAGGAACCCTGCTGCGTGTTGTCGGAAGAGTGCTGAGCGTCGGATTGGCTATCGGCAGACCGACTGCCGGAGTTACCGTGCTGCTGCGATTGATTGGAGTTGCCAGAGGACTGCGGAGAGCCGGACTGGCCGTTATCTGACTGCTGCTGACCGGTGTTGCTTTGCTGCTGTCCTGTTTCATTGCCGGAACCCCTGCCTTGCTGATTTTGGTTTCCCATCGGCGGAGTCGGCAAAGGCGGCATACCGGGCATTCCGCTACCGGCACCCTGCCCTGACTGAGACTGCCCCTGCCCGCTTTGCGACTGCTGAGGCTGCCCTTGTTCCTGTCCGCCCTGAGACTGGTTCGGCTGTGCGGAGGAACTGTTCTGTTGTTGCCCCGAGTTCCCCTGTTGCTGGTTTTGAGCACTGCCTTGCTGCCGGTTTGAGGTGCCTTGCCCTTCACTCTGTTCTCCCTGCTGAGAAGACGAACCATTCTGACCGGACTGCTGCTGATTCTGCATCCGGCTGACCTGATCTTCCAGCTGTTTCTCCGCCGCCTTATATATATCTTCCATGTGCGGAGCGACAAACAGGTCAAAAAACTCATCCGTCATGGCGACACGGCGGCGGCTCATTGCCGTCATCCGTTTGTTATAAATCGTTTCATTCAGGATTTTCAACCCTTTGTTCGGCTGAGAGGTTTCAAACTTATCGCAGATTTCGCGGATGCGTTCAAAACATTCGGCGGCTCCCATTTTGCGGCCGTCGGCATCTATGCCGCTCAAAAGTTCCGGATACAGGTTCAGGCTGTGCCAATCTTCCATTTTGTGGTTTTCTATCAGACCGTTATTGGCAAAAAAACTGTTGCGGGCAATGGCCTTGACGTGAGCAATGCGTTTTTCGGCGCTGGCGGCCATTTCCTTTTCGGCATCTTCCATTTTCAACGGTGCCACATATTTACGGCCGACATTGATATCCGCCTCAAGCTCGTTTAAATGCGCCCGGTCAAAATCGCCGCCGAAATTGACCGCATAACGGTTGGCATACATATTTTCCAGTTCGTCGAAAAAGTAAAAACGGTAAGTATACTCGGCTTTCAGGCGCGCCGCCTTTTTTGCCGAGGCCTTCCATGCCGACATATCGTTGCGCGCCGCGGCTTCTTCCATTTCCTTAACCAAAGCTTCCTGCTGTTTTTGAATTTCCTCCATCCGCGGAGAATTGGTAAACTGCGTCCCTTTGGAATGGGCTATTTCGTGATTCATAGCCGTTGCAGCCGCATCAACACCGGCAACAAGCGTCCATAACATGTCGTCAATGATAAGATTTTGTTCGGGAACAAAACAATAGCTGATATTCGGGTAGCCGTTTTCGCTCCATACCAGCCTGGTATCCTGATTTTCCACCGCGCTTTCGACAATATGTGCATGGCGCTGCAGTTCCTGCTGCATATATGACGACGAAGCGATGCGGCGCCAGATTGTACTGTGCGAAATACGGTCTGCCTGATTGCGCCGGTCCCATTTTTCCTGCATTTCAGGACGGACGGCATATAACGCCAAAGCCGTTCCCCAGAAAAACTGCGATTCTTCGTCTTTCAGGTTCAACGGCGTTTTAAGGTCGCCGGTTTGCAGAAAATGCTCAAAATTCTCGCGATGGGACGCGAATACGGCTTTCTTATCCTCACTGTCCTGAAACATCGGCTCCAGCCGGTTCTGCAAATCACGGACATATTCTTCGCTTATATCTTCTTTACTTTTGGCGCCGAGGAATTTTTCGGAAAATTCTATCCGCAGGCGGTTCAGCGGATTTTTAACAATGTCTTTGATATGGCGGACACCGGCTTCGCGCCGGTAGTGCCCGGTATCCATAACGGCATCGGCGGCTTCTTTGTCCTGCTCTTGCAAAATATCCTTTATCCCCATAGCAGACCTCTTTCAGGCTTTTTTTTACATAATTTAATATACTTTAGCATACTTTTCGGGGCTTAGCAAGATTTTTTTAGCGCGCCCGCGGCGAGAAAAAATCAGCATGCACATGGCAGGCAAACAGCATAAATCCCTGTAAAACAAAAATCAAAGCGGCGTGTGTGTGTTTTATCTTCAGGCTTGACTTGAGGTTTAAAAGGCTGTTATCTGATTTTAAATGATTTCCGGCTTTGGGGCAACTCTCAACTTTCTGGTTGAGACGCGTTACTACGAAAGGCCGTTTTTCGGAGAGAGACAAATGCTGAAATTTCCGGTTTTGAGTTTTTTTGGGGCGGCGGCGCTGTTTTTCACGGCCACGCTGACAGCCGGCATATACGGATTTAGCGCGTCTAAGCTGAACTTATGGCTGGCGCTCGGGCTGACCCTGGCGTTAAACCCGCTCGGGCTTAATGGAAAAAAGATGGCGGCCTGGGGACTGTGCGCCGGCATTGCCGCGGCAGGCGCGTTTGCTCTTCCGGCGCAAATATGGAGCGTCTGGATATTTGCGGCTTTTCTGGCAGCGGGCGGACTGCTGAAACGACTTTACGACAACGACGGGATGCCTAACAATGAGGCAAAAAACGGCAACTCAGGCAATGAGAAGGCAACCGAATACGGACGACTGATTATTTTGGCGGCAGCGTATTTCAACCTCTCATTCATCACCAATACCGGACATACCGACGTACAATACGACTTTGCATCGTGTTTTAACTATATCGAATATATTTTGGAAAACAACTTTCTGTTCTGGGAGGAAAATCCGCTATTGACCCGCCCGAGCTATTCGACCTACCACCCGATTTTGCATTTTCTGCTGGCAGCGGGAGAAATGCGGCTGGCGACGGTTCTGGAAACCGGAATGTTGAACGCGGAATTGCCTGCAATGGGCGCCGGTGCCAATATGCAGCTGGCGGCGGAAGCGACACAGGTCTGTTTTTGCTTTTATATGCTGTGGTATTATTTTCTGGCCGGAAAAATTTTGCGTTTCTTCCGGCTTTCCCGGGCGGCATACCTCGGCGGGCTGGCTTTTATCTGTTTCTTCCCGGCGTACAACGCCATCGCGGGATTTTTCAACAACGACTGCCTGTTGCTGCCGTTACAGGCGGGAACCGTCTATTACTCCCTGCTCTATTACCGTGACGGCGGGCGGAAAAATCTGGCACGTATCCTGCTATTTGCCACCGCGGCAGCGTTGACCAAACTCTCGGGCATTATCGTCCTGCCGCTGACCGGTGCGGCTATCGCCCTCCGGCTGTGGCAGCAGCGAAAAAAACCGGAAAACGGGCGGCGGCTGACACAGACAAAAAACAAGCCGCAGAAAAACGATACGGAGGACAAACGGCTGCTGACAATACACAAGCAGCTGAAAAGCGGAGCGGAGAACAAGCGGCAGCTAGCGGAAGCCGCGGTTTTCAGCATACTGCTCGTTGCCGGGCTGAGCATTTGGCCGTTGTATCAGCACTATTTCCTCAACGTCGGGTTTGACTTTGTGCCGCCGCAGGAACATCTGTCGCTTAAAAGCTACGGCTTGTGGCAGCGGTTTAACCCGCTCGGCGCCCTGTTTTATCCGCAAATGTTTTATAATGATTTCGGCATTAACCTGTGGGAGACGATGACAAAAACGGCGCTGTTCGGGCAATGGGACTTCTCTATGCGCGGGGCGGACATTATGGGGCTGATTACGGCGCTGGTTCTGATTTATAAAGCCTTGCTGGTTTTGGCGGTTGTTGCGGCCGCTTATCTGGGCGTCAAGAAACGGCAGACACAGACATTCTGGCTGACAATGATTTTACTGGCGGGGATTATCGCAGGGCAGATTATGTTCGGCCTTAAGCACCCGTATATGTGTAATCAGGATTTTCGCTATGTCGCAATTATCACGCTGCCGGTTGCGCTGCTGCTGGCACAATTTTTTGACAAACTCTCGAATGCCGGACGGCGGACGGAGAAAACTTTTGCCTGCGGTGCAGGGCTGGCGCTGATTGCGGCGTTTGCGTTTCTTTCGGCGTTCGTCTGGTGGCGGATTTCATTCTGAGGTGGCGGGAAACGGGGCAACGAACAGCCGGACGGAAACCGGCGGAGGGAAAAAAGCCGGCAGAAATATGTTTGACAAAACCTTTAAAATATGGTATTCTTAAGACCTAATTAAGTATAATTTAAAAGTAATGATTATGAAAAATTATTTTGAATTCGTGGACACGAACCGCGAGCAGTTTATGGCTTTATTAAAGAGTAATGAATTTAAATGCAACGCCGCAGGCCGCAGATTTATGGCTGAACGCGTCAAGGTATCAAAATCCCGTCCGGTTACCGTTGATATGGACACTTTACGCTATGCGGAAGAAATCGGCGGATTGAAACCCGGGTCGGAATTTAAATACCCGAATGCGCAGGGCGGAACTTCCAAAGCGGTCGTATGCTCATTGTATGACCTGCCGAAGAATATGATACATCCGTTCCTGTATTGTTTCAGCGGAATGATGACGGCGCCGCTGTTTGCGTTTGAAATCTTACGCTTTTATGCAAAGCAGACAGGACGCGTGCTGCCGTTCCTTTCTTCCGGAAAAGAAGGTAACAAGGGCTTGTTCCAGAAGCTTTTTTACCGTGAAGAAGGGCTTATCCGCAAAACGGAGTATGATACGTATTACAAACTGATGAGCCTTTTGACCGGCACGCAGTATGCATACAGGAATTATACCCCGTGCGAAGACGACGATTCCGAAGGCAACCTGATTGAGATATACAATTTTGCGGTATCTCAGGGGCTGAAAGAAGTAACGTTTGTCATCTGTTCGGGCAATCCGTTCTATGACAAACGATTGCTGGCGGAGTGGATGTGGCAGCTGAAGCAGGAAAAATTTGCCGCAGTCAAAGTCAACCTCGTGTTGGCGCATTGCCCGATTTTCCTGCCGAAAACCTTAGCGGCAGTGCCGGAAGCGAAAATATCCGAAATTTACCTCGGCTATATCGCTGCCAGCCTCGGCCCTCTTAAGAAGGATACGGTACGCTTCAACGGCGTTACCAAATCCGCAAAGCCGGAGCGTTATACCATGCCCGGCGTTTTCGGAGCGGACTGGGAAAAGTTCCGGGATATTATCGTCAACTACTCCAACATGGGGTGGCCGAACTATCAGGAAATCCTGTACGGCATTGACCATGAAGAAGCTGTTGCCAACATTATCCTGTCGGATTTGTTCGCACGCGCATCATATACGCCGGAAGAGTATGACAGAGGAATTACCTCCCTGCTCGGTGCATATGCCGATTTTATCGGCGGTGCGTATACTCCGTGTTTACACGGAAAATTCAGAAACTTTTTGCAAAATACGCCTGATGCGCGCTATTTTGAGTAAGTTTTTGATTTTCGGCTCCCTGCGGGGAGCTTTTTTTATGGACGTAAGAGAGTCAGACCGGAAAACGGGAAACGGCGAGGGCCAGCCGGACGGGAAAAGCTGAGAAACCGGAGGAAGGCTGTGCGCGCGCGGACGGGGAAAGTGGAGAAATCGGAGGAAGGCTGTGCGGCGTGCGGACGGGAAAAGCAGATAAACAGAAAGGAAGCAGGGCGACGAACGGACGGGGAGAGTGGACAACGGCGTCCGGGCGGAAGGAGAACAGCAGCTGAGGTGGATAACCTGCCGGCAGCATTGAAAGTTTTTGCGCAGGGCTATATTATGATGCGGAATTGGGCAACGATTTTAACAATATAAGGGTTCAGACAGCAATGTGGCAGCCGGTTTTGATGATTAACGGGTTTATCATTTTCGTTTTGGGAGCATTGATGCTGCTGCCGGCAGCGGCATTGAAATACTACACCGGTTCGTTTGATGCCATTTTTATCCAAAACAGCATTCTGACGATGTTTATCGGCGGGTCGCTGTTTCTGGCAAATTACGGCAAAATAAAAAACATCTCTATCCTCCAAGGGTATCTGATTACCGTTATATGCTGGTTTTCCTGCCCGCTTATCTGTGCCCTCCCCCTTTACGGCAACGGAGACATTCAAACTTACGCCGACGCTTTGTTTGAAGCGACATCCGGCCTGACGACCACAGGTTCGACCATTTTAAGCAATGTTGAGGCGCAGCCAAAATCCGTCTTGTTCTGGCGCGCCGTGCTTAACGGCATCAGCGGCGTCGGCATCGTCATTTTTGCGGTCGCGCTGATGCCTTTTCTGGGAATCGGCGGCATGCACATCTTCAACAAGGAAAACTCTGACATTGAAGAAAAATTCCTGCCCAAAATCCGCTATATCGCCAAGGACATTATTCTGGTATATGTCTTGCTGAACATCATTTGCGCAGTTTTGCTGAAATGGGCGGGCATGAACTGGTTTGACGCAATATGCCATGCGCTGGCGACGCTGTGCACGGGCGGACTTTCTACAAAAAACAATTCCGTCGCTTATTTTGACAGCCCGATGATTGAAACCATTATCGGCATTTTTATGCTGCTGGGGTCGCTGCCGATGACCTATTTTGTTTTAATTGCGAAAAAGCGAAGCTTTGCTTCTGTTATTGAAAACAATCAGGTCAATACGTTTTTGAAACTGGTTTTCTGGTATATCCTGATTATCAGCGCATTTTATGCCTATACCTCAGACATTCCGTTTGTTACGGCATTCCGGAGAGCCTCTTTTAATATGATTTCGGCTATGACGACAACCGGCTTTTCCTCATATGATTTTATCCAGTGGGGGACATGGGCTGTCGCCGTTTTCTTCATTTTATTCCTGCACGGCGGCTGTACGGGTTCGACAACCGGTTCAATTAAAATTTTCCGCTGGCAGGTCATTATGGCCTTTTTCAAAAAGAACGCAACCAATTCCCTCTCGCCAAGCCAGGTAACGGTTATGAAAGCCGGCGGAAAGGTCATCGACGACAATATCGTTTCTTCGGTGTTCGTCATGGCATTCGGCTTTTTGCTTGCCATTATGCTGTTTACGCTGATTATTTCCATGACGGGAGTAGACTTTGTTACGGCGCTCGGCGCGGTTGCGGGCAATATAACCAACTCCGGCCTGGGCCTGACCGAGGCAACCGGACCGGCCGGTAGTTTTACCGGATTTACGCCTTTTGTAAAATATATCCTGTCGTTTGTCATGGTTTTGGGCAGGCTGGAAGTTATTGCCGTCTTTGTCCTGCTGCGCAAAATCCATCTGATGTAGATCGACAAAAAGGGGATTGGATTGAAGCGGAGCTGCGGCATGCAGCAAAAAAAGGTTC